>Ga0209709_10000283_pt1 | contig 48649 bp, 49 predicted proteins | sample ArcticOcean_MG_C_2_FD_187435 | JGI IMG/M metagenome (GOLD analysis project Ga0209709, IMG submission 187435) | Marine microbial communities from western Arctic Ocean - ArcticOcean_MG_CB4_136 (SPAdes) (version 2) | ecosystem: Environmental > Aquatic > Marine > Oceanic | place: Arctic Ocean... | reverse complement strand
CTGGTCCTCGACGGGCTGGTCGAGCTCCTGTCGCGTCCGGCTGGCCTCGCCGATGTCGTGGAGGATGCACCCGATCTTGAGGGCAATGCTCGGCTGAAGGCGGTTGCGGTTTGTGCGGCAGCGGGCGCGGCGGCCGTGAGCGATGACACCGGTCTTGAGGTTGACGCACTCGGTGGTGCGCCCGGCGTTTTCTCCGCTCGGTATGCGGGCGACGATGCGACCTATCAGGACAACGTCGACAAGCTCCTTGCGGAACTGGTCCGAGCGGGTGCCACTGATCCCGCGGCTCGCACGGCCCGCTTTCGCACCGTGGTGATGGTTGTTCGGCCCGACGGTTCAGAAGTGATGGTCGAAGGAGTCGTTGAAGGTCTGATCGCGACCACGCCTCAGGGTGATGCCGGATTCGGCTACGACCCGGTCTTTGTGCCACTCGAACGTGATGGTCGGTCCTTCGCTGAGATGGGCAATGAGAAACACGAGATCAGTCATCGGGGTCGAGCATTCCGTGCCCTCGCCGAGGCACTGGCCAACGAGTGAAGATCGAAGGGCGAGCTCGCGGTTGGGTGTTGTCTGCTTCGGGCATGTTGCTCGTGAGCACCGACTCGTTCTTCATTCGCTGGAGCGAAGAGGACAGCTGGACAATCGCGTTCTGGGTGTCGTTCTTCTCTCTCATTCTCTACACGGGTATTGGCCTCGTAATGAAGGAACCCGACCCGGTCCGGGCGTTTCGGTCTGCGGGGCTGCCGCTCGTCGTTATCTCGGTGGGCGCAACCCTGAGTCAGCTGATGTTCGTCACCGCGGTAACCCGTACGTCAGTGGCCAACGTTGTCGTGATGGTGGCGGCCACTCCGATTCTCGCGGCCCTTGTCGGGAAGGCGTTCTTTGGCGAATCGACCTCGCCCCGCGTGTGGCGAGCGATCGCGATCACATTCTCGGGAGTGATGGTGATCGTCGCTCGATCAGTCGGCGAGCCGACCCTCGACGGCGACCTGCTCGCCCTCGGAGCGGTCACCGCGTTCGCCATCAACATGAATATTTGGCGGCGCTGGCCTGAAATGAGCCGGGTCGTCGGGCTGGGCACGGCGGCCGTTCTGGTGATGATCGTGAGTGCGTCGTTCGGCGTGAATTATTCGCTCGACGGCCGAGCGCTCTTCGCCGTGATCGGCATGGGATTGATCTTCAATCCGATGGGCCGACTGCTTCACACGCACGCACCCCGCTTCGCTCCGGCTGGCGAGGTCGCGATGTTCACGCCGGTTGAGACCGTCGCGGCCACGATCTGGGCCTGGATCGGATTCTCCGAGGCGCCGGAGAGTTGGACTGTGGTTGGCGGAGTGATCGTGATCGCGGGGATGCTGTATGGAACGCTTGGGAGGAATACACATGCCGACTCTGCGATCGTTTGAATCAAGCGACACCGATGCCTGCTACTCGATCTGTCTAAAGACCGCCGACAATGGTGGCGACGCGACGGAGCTACACACCGACCCGAGGATTGTGGGTGAAGTGTGGGTCGCTCCCTATCTCACCCGGCATCCCGAGTTTGCTTTTGTTGTCGAAGACGAAGAGGGCGTCGGCGGCTACATCGTGGGTGCGCCGTTCACCGACGACTATGACGGCTGGGCCGACCAAGAGTGGTTCGTGCCCCTCCGTGAGAAATATCCGCTTGGTTCATTTCCGGACGGCACCGCCGATGGCGTGTGTGTGAATCTGATGCACAACCCGCTGCGGATGCCGGCTGAGACGGTGGCGGCCTACCCCGCTCATCTCCACATCGATCTGCTCCAGCGGTTGCAGGGCGGCGGATTTGGTCGGCAGCTGATGGATGCGCTCTTCGCGAGCTGCCGGGCCGCCGGATCGCCGGCGATCCATCTCGGATGTTCTCCCGCGAACACGAACGCCATAGCGTTCTACCAACACCTCGGATTTGAAGACCTCATGGATGGATTCCTTTGGGGCCGATCGACGGAGCCCCTTTCATGAATACGGCCGCAGACATGAACGCTGTGCCGCTGCGAGTCGGAGTGCTCTACCCGCGAGAATGGAATGGCGACTTCGACGCCGATCTCGACCGGTTGCGCGCGATCGGTCCACGAGTCGAGGTGCTCGCCGCGTCGTATTCGGAGCCGCATGAGTCCCGCTCTGGCCGCGGCGTGCCGCCCTACGACCACCTCCGGGATCTTGCACCCGAACTCACGGCCGAACATCTCAGTGTCTTTGGCCAGATCGATTGCTGTATTGCGATCGATCTGCCGTTTGACGTCCGATCGATCGCGCCAAACCTCCGGTGGGTGCAGGGTGTTGGCGCCGGGATCGCCCAGCTCTGGTCAGCCGGACTCGAAGATGCCGGGATTCGCCTCACCAACGGGTCGGGCGTCACTTCCACTGCTATCGCCGAGTTCGTCATGGCGCGGATCTTGGGGGAGTTCAAGCAGGTGAGGCTGCTGGACGAACGCCAGCAACAGGCCCGTTGGGAGCCGGTGTTCGGCCAAGAGATCGCCGGCAAGACTCTCGGGCTGATCGGCCTTGGGCCGATCAACGAGGCCGTCGCCGCACGAGCACGAGCTTTTGGACTACGTGTGGTCGCACTCCGCCGTAGCGGAGCCCCGTCGGACCTGGTCGACGATGTTGTCGGACCGGACGCGCTTCATGACATGTTGGGCCAGTCAAACATCGTGGTTGCCGCCGTTCCTGAGTCACCGGAAACCGACAGAATGATGGACGCGGCTGCCTTCGCGGCAATGCGAACCGGAGCGATGTTTGTCAACGTTGGGCGCGGCACGCTGGTGGACGAAGACGCGCTCGTTGACACCCTGGAGGCTCGGCATTTGCGAGCCGCCGCGATCGACGTTGCTCGTATTGAGCCGCTCGCCCCAACGTCACGGCTTTGGACCGCGCCCAATCTCTACATCTCGGCGCATTGTTCCACCGATCCCACCAGTCTTTTTCGGAACCTCCACCGGCTCTTCGAGGACAACGTGCGCCGTTTCCTCGATGGCGAACCGTTGCGCAACGAAGTTCGGCCCTAACCCCGCCCGCGCTTCTTGGCATCGCAACCCTGGTGGTGGGTATTGTGTGAGAGGCTTGCCCGCACATATCGAAACTGGCGATGCACCATGGGTCGATCGATGAAGAATGGACGACGCGCGCGGAGTGTCGCGACACTGCTCACACTGGTGCTGGTGGTCGCTGCATGCGGCGACGACAGCGGCACAGGCGAGGCGACGCCCACCACCACGACTACGGCGGCTGTCGACGAGCCCGAAACGGCCGTGAACGACACCGTGCCCCCGACCGACGATGAGGAGCTCACGGCGAGTCACCGGGGTATCTCGGCCGACACGATCACGCTGGGCGTGGCGATCGCCGACGTCACCCCCTTCGCCGCCGTCGGCGACATTGCCGGGAGCTATCGGGCCCTCGCCGAACTCCAGAACGAGGCCGGCGGAATCGCTGGCCGCCAGATCGAGCTTCTTGTCGAAGAGTGGCTGATCCTCGACACCACCTTGTTCGAGGAAGCGTGTATCAAGCTGACCGAAGACGAAGAAGTGTTTGCGGTGCTCGGCTTCATGCCCGGCGGCTGGGGATCGCAGGCCTGTTACGCCGATATCCACGAGACGATCGTCATCAATACCGAATCAATTACGCAGGACGATATCGATCGGTCCTCGGATCGCCTGATGACAACCGCAGCCGACGCGGCGACGTTGCTTCGCGATGGTCTGGCGCTCGCCGCTGAGGAGATCGACGGCAAGAACGTCGCCATCTACGCCGGAATGAATACGGCACCGCGGATTCCTGAATTCCGAGACGCAATTGAGGCACTCGGCGGAATCGTGGTCAACGAGAGCGAGCAGCTCATCGGCGGCGAAGACATCACCGCGGCAGAGGCAGAGCTGGACATCACCGTCGAGCGCTGGCGCGACGACGGCGTGGAGGTTCTCGTGAGCCTCGACGGCTCGATTGCTGCTGCGCTGGGGGCCCTGGAACGAGCCGACCGGACCGACATGGCGGTGTTCTACGCCGGAACAGTGGTCGAAACCCTCACCGCTCTTGGTGCGAACCCCGCCAACTTCCCGAACCTTCTCGCCGTTGGTCCACCGGTCCAGACCGCCAACTACGAATCGGGTGGAGCGGGTGTCACGGAGTGCGTCGACAAGGTCTCGGCCGTGAAGGGTAAGGACGTCTTCGTTGAGGGGCCCGATGGCCTTGAAGACGAGATCGGGATCACGCAGCGAGTCTGTGCGGCGTGGGACGTCATGATGGCCGGACTCGGCGCGGCTGGCGTTAACCCGACCGAGACATCGTTCCTCGAGGGTGCTTATGCGCTGGGCTCGTTCGACGCGACGGGCTTCACCAGCGTGGAGCTGGCCCCGGGCCGAGCCTTCCTCGGCAACGTCGATCCAGCGCTCTATTCCTTCGACCTCGACACCGGAGCCTTCGTCCCCGTCGAGTGACAACGGGGCCTGGCAATAAGTGCGGACGGGGGGACTCGAACCCCCACACCCTTCCGGGCACCAGGACCTAAACCTGGCGTGTCTGCCAATTCCACCACGTCCGCGTAACACGTGTGTGGGACTCAGCGTATCTGTGCCGCCAGTGAAGGGACCGGGGGCGATACCCTTCGCTCTATGACTCAGCCGCCGGAGAACTCCGCACCCATGATGGCCGCCAGCATGCTGGCAAATCCGCAGGCCGACATATATCACCGCCTGCTTCAGGACCGCATTATTGTCCTCGGTACCGACGTCAACGATGAAATCGCCAACTACATCACTGCCCAGCTCCTCTACCTTGAGGGCCAAGACAGCGAGAAGACAATCTGGCTCTACATCAACTCGCCCGGTGGCTCCGTCACTGCGGGTATGGCTATCTACGACACGATGCAGTTCGTTGAGCCCGAGGTGGGCACGATCTGTATGGGTCTCGGCGCTTCGATGGGCCAGTTCCTGCTGTGCGCCGGTGCGCCCGGCAAGCGCTACGCCCTGCCCCACGCTCGCATCATGATGCATCAGCCGCTCGGCGGCGTGCAGGGCCAGGCCACCGACATTGCAATCCAGGCCGAGCAGATGGCTTACACGAAGCGTCTCCTCCAGGAGCGCATCGCGCTACATACCGGTCAGACCTACGAGCAGATCGAAGCCGACTCCGACCGCGATCGCTGGTTCACCGCTGAAGAGGCCAAGGCCTACGGCATCATCGACCACGTCATCGTTAAGCGCGGCGAGATGATCTGATCCTCTTCGGAGGTCAGTACAACCGAGAAGATCGGCGACCTAAGCTTCGCCGCGTTCGACCAACTGTCCGTATTCCTCGACGCTGATCGTCTCGCCCCCGGCCTGCAGCCGCGTCTGGTCGGCGGGTCGAAGGAACGGCTGCAGGTCTTCGATTTTCTTCCAGGCAGGGATCGGCGCTTCGCCGTTCTCGTTGGGCACGTAGCGAGACGCTTCGACTCGCTGGTGCTTCACGATGTAGCGCGGGCAGTTGATGAACGACTCGCTGACCTTTGCTCGCACGATCAGCTGGGCCCCCGGGAATTCGTCGATCATTGGGTCGTCGGCGCTGACGACCGCGTCGGCGTGAACGCGGACGCGGTTCGGCACTTCGAAGTCGATGAACAGGAGCCCGATCTTGTCGGTTGCCGCGATGTTGCCCATGGATAGGAACATGCCATTGCCGTCATAGCTCGGGAACACCAGGGTCTTGTTGTCGATCACCCGGACGAAACCTTTGGGGCCGCCCTTGTGCGACACCGTTGGTTGTCCGTCGGCCCGTAGCGAGGAGAGGAAGAAGAACTCTCGGTCTTCGATGAACGCAATCGCTTCATCGTTCAGCTCGGGCTGAACGATCGAGAACTCCATCGCGACCGCAAGATCACGACTCTCGAACTGCTCTTGCAGTTCGATGTGGTTCTCTTGGTAGAAGCTCAAGACCGGGCGGCTTCGGCGAGCGACTTCAGCTCCGCTACGCCAGCAGCCTTGTCGTCGTACTTGAACAGCGCCGAGCCGCTCACGAACACGTTGGCACCGGCGCCCGCACACTCGCCGATTGTGGTGGCGGAGATACCGCCGTCAATCTCAATGTCGATCTCGTTGCCGCTGGCATCGACCATTGCCTTGAGCTCGGCGATCTTGTCGAGAAGTGGGATGTACTTCTGGCCGCCGAAGCCAGGGTTGACCGTCATGACGAGAATGTGGTCGGTGACCTCGAGGACATGCTGGATCGTGCTCGCCGGCGTGTGCGGGTTGAGAACGACACCGCTACGGGCGCCCAACTTCTGGATGTTGTCGAGGCTGCGATGCAGGTGGGTGCAAGCTTCGGCGTGGACCATGACGGTCTGGCAGCCGGCCTCGATATAGAGCGGCGCGATCTCGTCGACCTTCATCACCATCAGGTGAGCTTCGAAGTGAATCGAGAGGTGGCTGCGGATGGACTTGACCACATCAGGACCCACCGTGATGTTGGGCACAAAAACGCCATCCATCACGTCCCAATGGATGCGATCGGCGCCCGCCTTCTCGAGGTCCACACATTCCTCTCCCAGTCGGGCGAAGTCAGCGGGGAGGATGGATGGGGCGATTTCAATAGGGCGGCTCACGAGAGCGACACTAATCGCGCTGGCTCCTCGCGCGAGGCGTATCTCGGCACAGCGCCGATACCGTCCTCCACGTGGAACTACACGTCTCCGCAACGGCGCGTGATGGCGCTGGTGTGGCCCGGGCCGAAGACGGCCGAATTGTCTTTGTTGAAGGCGCGCTCGCGGGCGAAACCGTCAGTGTCGAGATGATCAAAGTCGACAAGCGATGGTCTCGCGCCCGCGTCGTTCGCGTCCTCGATGCGTCGCCCGAACGTGTGCCGATTCCCTGCACTCACCAGATCGAAGGTTGCGGCGGTTGCGACCTCCTGCACGTGGCGGCTGATGCGCAGTTACGCATGAAGTCATCGATGGTGGTCGACCAGCTCGGGCGAGCCGAGGTCGACGCGCCCGACGCGGCCCTTCGTACGCTCGACAACGATCAAGGCCGCACCACGGTGCGCGCTGCGATCGTGGATGGCCGAGCCGGCTACCGCATCCGAGGGTCACACGACATCGTCGTCCCCGAGGTCTGCGAAGCGGTCGATCCAATCGCCGAACAGCTGCTCATCGACGGACGCTTCGGCGACGCCAAGGAAGTCACAATTCGAGTCGGCAACCGCACCGGCGAACGACTCGTGATGGTTGAAGGCAGCACCTTTGGTATCGAGCTTCCCGACGACGTCCTGCTGGTCGGCACCGAAGAACTCGCCAAGGGCAAACGAGCCTGGATTCATGAAGAAGCCGGAGGCCGCCGCTGGCGAGTCTCCGCCCGGTCGTTCTTCCAGAACCGCCCCGCAGGCGTCGACGCTCTCGTCGAAGAAGTCGGCGGCATGGTCGAGGAGTACGGCACCGATGGCGCCCTGGTCGACGCCTACGCCGGCATCGGCATCTTCGCCGGCACGGTCGGCGTTGGTCGCTCGGTATACGCCATCGAACGCGGCAAGGATTCAAGCGCCGACGCCCGAGTGAACTTGGACGAAGGCGACGTCAAGATCATTAAGTCCTCCGTCGAACGCTGGCGAGCCACGCCGGCGGCCGTCGTGATCGCCGATCCGGCTCGTGAGGGTCTGGGCAAGGACGGCGTGAGTACGCTCTTGCGGGCCGAACCCGATCTCTTCGTGCTGGTGAGCTGCGATCCGTCTGCGTTTGCAAAGGACGCCGCTCGCCTCATTGCCGGCGGCATGTCGCTGGCCCGGATGACTGTGGTCGACATGTTCCCTGGCACCTCCCACGTCGAAACCGTCGGCGCCTTCATCCGCTAGTCAGGTCGGCTTTCCGGCAGCTTTATTGCCTCAGGAGCGCGATGCGGGCATGGCAAAGATCCAGGTTCTGGTCCGCAACTTCTTCTCGGAGTGGGGCGCAGGGCGCCGAGGCCGAGCCCACATCGACAACTCGCTAGCCCGTGCGATCTCCGACAGCTCGCACGGCCGCGCCGCCGCTATGGGACCGACCGATGCGCACGCGAGGGTCCTGGCCGACGGCCACAAGAACTACGTCAACTCCTTCAAGAAGTGAAGTAATGCGTTGTGCGTGAACAGAGCGTCGGCCTCTACGCCCATGTCGGGTTAGCCGGCTAGGAGAGAAGGCTCGCTGGGGCACACGTTCTCGACTAGCCACTCGCCGGCCAGACCGTTCCTGTTCTCGACCTCGTTGGCGAAGACGGCGCCTTGGATCTGGGCGCAGAGGCGATGGAAATCGCCGTCGAAACGGACACCTTGCATCAGGTCGGCGATCTCCGTCGCCGCCGTTAAAACTGTGATCTCGCCGCCTTCGGCCGGGCCTTCCAGAAGATCGATCATCTCCCGCGTCTCCGCGTCGATTTGGTTCTGGTACGAACCAGACGTTCCGGGACACGATGCCGCCTTTGCACAACTCGGCGCCCTCCGGGATTTCGAAGCCAGCGAGTGTGGCGGTCCAGAAGCCAAGGTCAGCGTCGCCGCCCGGGCCAGCAATCGACTGGATACGCCACCTCAAGTCCCGAGTGCGCTTGAGCTTGATCGTGGCGGTTCGCCTCCGGCAGTCGCGACGCCGATGCTGCCGTTGGGCCCGTCCGCTTCGATGACCGAATCTATTGAGTCAATGTGGAGACTTGTCTAGAGCCCGCCGGCCTCGGCGGCGATCTCCAGTATTCGGACAGTGAGGAGCTCGCTCGACAGGGTGGCCACAAACTCGAAGTTGTCGTAGAGCGGGAGAAGTGCTTTGGTGCCGACCTCAGTCACGACGCGCTCATTGAATAGAAATGCCTGCAGGACCGTCCCCGAGAGCGGATAAACACCCGTGTCGCCTCCCCCGACGAGAAGCTGATTGAGCCGCCACGTGTGATCGTTGGCTTCGACCATCACAACATCGACTTGCTCGCCAGTCGCTTCGAGAACCGCCCGAAGCGATGTCCCGTTCGAATCGGCCCGCAGGACCTCGATATAGCGGATGCCGCCCACGAGGTCGACCGGTAGCCCACCCTCTTGGGCGGCGTAAGTGAGGATGAGCTCGAGCTACGCGGTGGTGAGCTGAGTGTTCCAATCGAGATCGTCGAGGTCGGCTTGGACAGCCTCGAAGTATCGCGGAGCGACCAGTCCGGCGGCGACTTCGGCCAGTTCGCCAACTTCGGCGGCGCGAATGATGGCCGGGTCGAGGATGAGCGTGGCGTTGCGTGTGTCTCCGGCGGCGAGCCGATCGACGAAGGTGAGTAAGGCTGCGCTCGGCGTCGAGAGATCGAGCTGGGTCGGCGGCACTACGGCGTAGACCGCTGAATCTTCGAGGGCCGGATCCTCGACGATGGAGTCGACCGCGGGAATGTCGATGCTGATCTCAAGATGTGTGCGGTCGTGCCGGCGCCACCCGGGGGCGCGTCCAGCATGGCAGGAATTAGCGCTCGGATGTCCTTGAAGGCCATGGATCCCCCGTCGGGTTCCCACCATTGTGGCCGACACTCTCGAGCCGTTCGATGATCACCTCGGCATCGGAGCCGGCTTCGCCTTCGCCGGACACGACGAGATCGGCGTGATCTCTGTAGGGCTGCACGAACCGGTCGTGCATGGGAGCGACGAATTCCGCGAATTGGCGTCGAACGTCGTCGGCGTCGCGTCCGCGTTCGCGCATGTCCCGCTGGATTCGTCGCTCCAAACGAACGTCCTCGGCCACGTCGATGAACACCGCGTAGTCAAGTAGATCGTGGATGCCAGGGAAGCTGAAGAGCAGAATCCCCTCGACCAGCACAATCTCGCGCGCTTCAACCAGGATCGTGGCGCCGGTTCGGGTGTGGTTAGCGAAGTCGTATTCCGGCACTTCGATGTCTCGGCCTTGGCGAAGGTCGGCGAGGTGCTGGGCGAACAGTTCGTTGTCGAGCGAGTCTGGATGGTCGTAGTTGACCCGAATTCGCTCTTTCATCGTGAGGTGGGAGAGATCGCGGTAGTAGGCGTCGAACGCCAACGCCGAGACGCGGTCCGTACCGAGTCGACGAATCAGTTCGACGGCGAGTGTTGTCTTTCCGGCGCCTGAGCCGCCGCAGATCCCGATCAGCGTTGCCACGGCCGCACACCGTACCGGCTGGAATTCCGTGCGAGGATCTCGGCCATGAGCGGATCTGAGCTGACCCGACACAAAATGACCAGTACGCGGGTCCCGTTGCCGATGACTTACGACCTTTTGCAGCCCTGCGGGCTTGTCCCTTGGGCGCCGATGTCGGTGGTGATGCCGCGCTCCACGAGGTCGTTCTGGCTCGATGGTTGTCTCGGCCGAGACCGATGACCCGCACGACAGCCAAGCGCGCCGAGATCGCGCCCTTCTACGTGATGGAAGTGATGCGCGCCGCGGAACTACGAGCGGCGGCGGGCGAAGAGGTGCTCCATCTCGAGGTTGGTCAACCATCGACGCCCGCGCCTCGTAGAGTGATCGAGGCGGCGCACCGCGCGCTCGACGAAGACGTGCTCGGCTACAGCACCGCCGCAGGTATTGAGCCGCTCCGTCGACGGGTGGCGGCGCACTACGACGATTGGTATGGCGTGTCCGTTGACCCCGACGCGGTGATGTTCACCGTTGGCGCATCGGGCGCGTTTGTTGCCGCGTTCATGGCCGCGTTTGACCCGGGCGATCGGGTCGTCGTCCCCACTCCCGGTTACCCCTGTTATCGAAATGCGCTCGAGCTCCTCGGCTGCGAGGTTGTGTCATTTTCGACGTCGGCCGACACTCGGTTCCAGCCGACGGTCGAACAGCTCTCTGCCCTGGGCCCCATCGATGGTCTCGTGTTGAGCTCCCCGTCCAACCCCACCGGGACCATGCTTGACGCTGCCCAGATGAGCGCCATTGCCGAGTGGTGCCGAGCAAACGATGTCTGGTTCGTGTCGGACGAGATCTATCACGGCATCACGTTTGGCGAAGCGGCACCGACGGCCCTCCAGTTCGATGCCGACGCGATCGTCGTCAACAGCTTCTCGAAGTACTTCTCGATGACTGGTTGGCGGCTTGGTTGGCTGATCGCCCCATCGGCGTTGCGGACCGCGCTCACTCGGATCGGTCAAGACGCGACTATCGCGGCGCCCACCCTCAGCCAGCTCGGAGCGGTGGCCGCGTTCGACTGCCACGACGAGTGTGAAGCCAACGTCGCTCGTTACGCCCGCAACCGGGCGGTGCTGCTCGAAGGATTGCCGGCGGCCGGGCTCGATCGGCTCGCTCCGGCTGATGGTGCGTTCTACATTTGGGCGCAGACCGACCATCTGGCTGACGATTCACAAGAGTTGTGCGCTCGCTGGCTCGACGAACTCGGCATTGCTGCCACCCCGGGAATCGACTTCGATCCAGCAGAAGGACACCGGTTCGTGCGATTCTCGTTCGCCGGATCCGAGACCGATGTGGCGGAAGCGGCCGCCCGCCTGAGAGATTGGACCCCATGAGTTACGACGCAGCGAACCTTGAGACCCTCACCGTTGAGATGGACGGACATGTCGCGTGGGTCACGCTCAATCGACCCGACGCCTACAACGCGTTCAGCCCCACGATGCAGCGCGAGCTGCGGGCCACGTGGAAAGCGTTCCGCCGTGACGACGAAGTGCGGGCGATCGTTCTTACCGCGGCCGGCGAGAAGGCCTTCTGCGTTGGCATCGATCGCAACGAGGGTGAGTTCACGGCGCTCGACGGGACCGACTCGCTCTACGGCACGTCGAACAACTTTATGTACGACGATCCCGGTGACGACCTCGGACCGAAGGCGTGTGATCTCTGGAAGCCGGTGATCTGCGCGGTCAACGGGATGGCGGCCGGTGGCGCTTTCTACATGCTCGCCGAGGCCGACATCATCATCTCGGCCGACCACGCCACGTTCTTCGACCCCCACGTCACCTACGGCATGGCTGCGGTCTATGAGCCGATCAAGATGTTGCAGCGGATGCCGCTGGGTGAAGTGCTGCGAATGTCGCTGCTCGGCAACTACGAGCGGATGACGGCCGAGACTGCCCACCGAATCGGAATGGTGAGCGAAGTTTGCTCATCGGCCGATCTGCACGAACGGGCCAAGTGGATCGCCGACGCAATCGCTGCCCAGCCGCCAGTGGCCGTGCAGGCGACGATGCGAGCGATCTGGGCCGCCAACGACATGGGTCGGGTCAACGCGCTCGCGATGGCGCCCGCCATTCTCACCACCGGCTTCGACCGAGCGGGCATGGAAGCGGGCACCGAGTCGTTTAACTCCGGCGCTCGGATCGAGTCGCGCCAGCGCTGACTCAGAGCAGGCTCACCGCTCCGACGAGCAGCGAGCCCACCAGGGTCAATAGGAGAACGGTGGCCACGGCTCGGGTTACTTGACGCATGCGCTCTCGTTGCTTGTTGTCCGCAACGACGTCGATCGGAATCCAGCGGTGCACGATTTGTGCGGCGGTGGTGGCCTCTTCGTTCGGACGAGAAGCCGGTGCGGTTGGAGCGCGGTGGCCCTGATGTTTGGCCAGCATTGTCCATCATGAGCACTTCTACTCGCAGGTCAGCGTGTTCGCACTCGGCCGCGATGGACGCGGCCGCGAAGCGGTCAGACCCGAGCACGAACTCGGTGAGGTCTGCATCGGAGAGTGGTGCCGCCATCTCTCGACGGTAGCCGAGAGTTTCGGCCTAGGCGCCGAGGCGAATGCGAGCGGCGACGCTCATGTCCAGCAATCGCTGCGGGATCGCGACACCGTTGACTACTACGGCACCCGCCGCAACGGCCCCGCCGTCACCAGAGTCTTCACTTCCTGCATCCTCAGCGGCGTCGGCTTCTGCGGCGGCCGCGGCCTCGGCGGCCTCGCGATCGCGCTGCACGAGGTAGCGGTCGTAGTCCTTGGCCTTCACGAGGCTGCCGTGATCGATATGTCCGATCGACTCGCCGTCGGTGAAACGCACCCAGTAGCGGAGCCACGTGAAACCGTTGGCAACGGCCACCTTGCCGCTGCTTCCCGCGGGGTAGCCCAGGATGTCGTCGACGAGGCGAACCTTGGTGCCCCGTTTGAACGAGTTGCCCTGGATTTCGGCGGTGGAGACAGCTGCTTTCGGCACGAAGATAAAATGTAGCGCCTGCGTCTAGTGTCCGACGACATGAGCACAACCTCGCGCGAGAACTATGTCGACATTGACCGCAGCAATCCTGCCGTTCCGGTCGTCACCCTGAACCGGCCCGACCGCCGAAATGCACTATCCCCCGACCTGGTTTCCGATGGGATTGCTGCGTTTCGCGAGCTTCATCGCGACCGAGACACCCGGGCGATCGTCTTGACCGGGGCGGGCAAGAGCTTTTGTGCGGGCGCCGACCTGAAGGGCGATAGCGGGCAAGCGCCCGACTCTGAAGGGCGCGGGCCGGTCGGTACGACGTATCGAGGCCAGGAACACATCGTCGACCTCATGATGGCTGTCCACGAGTGTGACAAGCCCGTAATCGCCGCCATCCACGGTGCCGCGGTTGGCGGCGGGCTGGCCCTCTCGCTCGCCAGTGATCTGCGGGTTGCTGACACCACCGCCTATTTCGGGTCGGTCTTCATCAACGTCGGGCTGACGTCATGTGACATCGGCACGAGCTACTTCCTTCCACGACTGGTCGGCAGCGGTCATGCGATGGACATGATGATCACCGGTCGGCACGTGGCAGCCGAAGAGGCTGACCGTATGGGTCTGCTGAACCGGTTGGTGCCGGAGGGGACACATCTCGAGGTGGCGAAAGAGTTCGCCGCTCAGATTGCGAAGAACAACGAGTACGGGGTGTGGCTGACGAAGCGAGGACTGTGGTCCAACATCGATGCCCCGTCGATCCGTCATGCGGTGGAACTCGAGAACCGTCAGCAGGTGCTGGGAATATTCACCGGAAACATGAAGGAAGCAACGGTGGCCTTTGGTGAACGTCGGGAGCCCGACTGGGGTCCGATGTGAGGTCGCGGTAGCATCTTCCTAGGAAGACACTCGCCCCGGAGTAAGGGTCAAGGAGTATGCGATGACGCCTGAAGATCTCAACTACAAGCCGTTCGACGCCGACAACCACTACTACGAGGCGCTCGACGCATTCACCCGCCACGTGCCTGCCAGCATGCAGCGCCGCGTCGTGCAGTGGGTGGAGCAGGGCGGCCGGAAGTACCACCTGGTCGGCGGACAGATCAGCAACGCGGTGGTGAACCCCACGTGGGATCCCGTCGCCATGCCGGGAGCGCTGCACGAGTACTTCAAGGGCAACCCCGACGGTCGCAGTCCGCTCGAGATGCTCAAGGACCGCGAGCCGCTGCCCGCCTACTACATGAATAACGACGCTCGGGTGGAGCGCATTGGTGAGCAGGGTCTGCAGAAGGTGTGGCTCTTCCCGACACTCGGTGTGCTCTACGAGGAGCTCATCAAGAACGACGTCGAGGCGTGCGCCACGATGATGTCGGCGTTCAACCAATGGCTCCTCGAAGACTGGGGCTACGCCTACAGAGACACCATCTTTGGTGCGCCCTACATCTGCCTCGGCGATGTCGAAGCGGCTGCCGCGGAAATCGACAAGGTTGTTGCCGCCGACGCTCGCGTGGTCGTGATGCGGCCAGCCGCCGTAGTCACCCCCACCGGTATCAAGTCGCCGTTCGATCCGCACTTCGACCCGTTCTGGGCCCGCGTCAACGAGGCGGGAATCACCGTGGTCGTCCATGCGGGCGACTCCGGATACTCAACGCAGGGATACGCCGACAACAAGTTCTCTGCAGCGGGCATCAGCAAGGGCAGCTATGGCGGCCCGAGCGTTGGCAGTTTCTCGATCGAACGAGCCGCTCAGGACTGGCTTATCCAGGCGATCTTCCAGAAGATCTTCGACCGGTTCCCGAACCTACGTTTCGCTTCCGTGGAGAACGGTTCCGACTTCCTCGGCCCAATGTTTCGCAAGTTCGACCAGACCGCCAAGAAGAGTTTCGGCTGGTTCACGGATCACCCCATCGAGACATTCAAAGCCAACGTCTGGATGAACCCGTTCTGGGAAGACGATGTCAACGAGATCGCCGAACTCATGGGCCCCGACCATGTGATCTTCGGCTCCGATTGGCCCCACATCGAAGGCCTGCCGAAGCCACTCGACTACCTCGTTGAACTCAAGGAGTTCGACGCGGCGGATCAGAAGAAGATCCTCCTCGACAACGCCACCTTCTTAAACACGCTGCAGCCGATCTAGCGCGTCTGCTTCACTGTGGTTGTGCCCCACGACCACGACCACGATCCTGACAATGGGTCGACGTCTCGCGATCTCGCGGTTGCGGCGGGCGCGAACTCGGTGCTGCTCGTCGTTCAGGTCATCGGAGCTTTTGCCTTCGGCTCGCTCGCGTTGCTGGCTGACTCGGTCCATCAGGCCTCCGATGTTGTCTCGTTGTTCTTGGCGGTCGGCATCGCGATGCTGATCGCTCGGCCGTCATCGAGTCGTTACACGTTCGGCTTCCGGCGTGCCGACGCGCTCGGTGGACTGGCCCACGCGGTGCTCCTCGGTGCGGGCGCGATATTTGTGATCGTGGAGGCGTATCGACGACTCGACGGTGATCATCATGTCGACGGCATGGGGGTCGCCCTTCTGGCCGCCGTTGGCCTACTCATCAACGGACTGAGCGCCCGCTGGCTCCATACCGGGCATGGTCACTCGCTCAACGTCGAGGGTGCCGTGTTGCACCTGGTCGCCGATGCGCTTGGGTCGCTTGTCGTGCTCGTCGGCGGCCTGATCGTCGTCTTCACCGACGCCGACTGGGTTGATCCTGCAGCATCACTCATTGTCACCGCGCTGATCATTTGGTCGGCCTGGAGGCTGGCTCGGGTCTCCCTGCAAGTCTTGCTCGATGGTGTGCCCCCAGGCGTGGACCTCGAGGCGCTGCGGGCGCTGATGGTCGCTGACCCGATGGTCACCGATGCCCATCACCTGCATGTGCGAACCCTGGATGGGGCGACGCTGAGCCTTACCGGTCACGTGCAGATAGAGACCGACCAGCTCCACGATGCGCAGCAGGTCACGCACCGTCTCACCGAAGCACTGGCGGGGGAGGGAATTGCGCATGTCACCCTGCAAGCCGAGTGTCACCCCTGCGATGAGCCAGATTGTTGACCAAATCCCATCAGAAGTGAACGCTCGCTAACTTCTTGGTAGTGTTTGCTCCATGAGCACTCCCATGCCGACCGCAGAACAAGTCCGCGCCGATCTCGAGACGTGGCTCGACGAGAACTGGGACGAAAGTCTCACCGTCGAAGAGTGGTGGGCTCGTCTGGCCCTCACCGGTTACGCCCATCCGACATTGCCGGAGAACGCACAGGGCAAGGGTTGGGGCCGAGACCTTGCCGCCGTCGTCAACACCACGATGGCCGACCGCTGCGTCATGGGCCCGCCGTCGTCCGGCCTCGGCTGGATGCTCGCCGCTCCGACGATCGCCGCCCACGCCACGCAAGAACAGATTGACGAGTACCTTCCGCCGATCCTCACCGGCCAAGTCGGCTGGTGCCAACTCTTCTCCGAGCCGGGTGCCGGCTCCGATCTCGCTGGCCTCGGTTGTAAGGCCGAGAAGGACGGCGACGAATGGGTCATCACCGGCCAGAAGGTGTGGACCTCCGGCGGCCAGGTCGCCGACATGGGCATGCTTATCGCTCGCACCGAACCCGATGCTCCAAAGCACAAGGGCATCAGCTACTTCGCTTTCGACATGCACCAGCCGGGTGTCACCGTGCGGCCGCTCACCGAGATGACGGGCCGAGCGCTCTTCAACGAGGTGTTCATCGACGAAGCCCGCGTGCTGGACGTCGACATGATCGGCGGCCTCAACAACGGATGGGCCGTTGCCAACTCAACACTGATGTTCGAACGGTCGTCGCTTGGTTCTGCGGGCAAGAAGCCGCAGACCGCCACTCCTGGCAAACTCGGTAAGGCCCTGCAGCGTCCGGTCACCGACTTTACGAATCGCGAGCGCTCCGAGGGCGGCGTGCCTTCGGTCGGCCCTGGCCTCTGGCAGCGACTCGTGGAGATCGCCACCGACTCCGGCCGCATCAATGATCCGGTCCTGCGCCAAGACCTGATCAAGCTCTACTCGCTGATCGAGATCAACCGTCTGGGCACACTCCGGGCCAAGGATCCGAACCAGCGCACCGGCGCCGAGCCCAACATTGGCAAGCTCCACATGTCCGAGATGTTTCGCCAGTTTCGCGAGGTCGGCCTGTCCGTCCTCGGATCCGCCGGCATGTTGTCGGGAAAGAGCGAACCCATCACCAACGGCGCAATCTCCGAGCTGGCGCTGTTCTCCCCCGGACCGTCGATCTATGGCGGCACCGACGAAATCCAGCGCAACATCGTCGGCGAACGAATTCTTGGTCTGCCCCGCGAGCCGGGTCACGACAAGAACATGGCCTTCAAGGATATGCCGAAGAACTAGTCCGTCTTGCAGTTGATTCTGTCAGGAGTGACCGGCGGGCTGGTGACTTCACCGCTGCTGTCGCTGAGGTGTTCTTGCTCAACGGCGTAATTGATCCAGTAATTCCCAGCCACTGGAGCCCTGATCGACAGCATTCCCACGCCAGATTTGGCGGTCAAGGTCCAGTCTTGCGGGGCTGGGATAACGAGCGGGTACGTCGTTTGGATGGCGTCGTTGGTGTCCGCCCGGATAGTCCAGCCGAGTTCGGCGAGTTCTCGGTTGATCTGACGCAGGAATGCGCATCGGTCGACCGACACCGAGAACTCGACTCGTTGCTGCGCCCCGATCAGAACGCTGACGTCGTTGGACTCGGCCCACCCGGCCGGTATCTACACTCTTGTCGTGCTCGGCTGCGGGAGTTCTGTGGGAGAGACGAAGACCAGGGTCTCAATTTGTGCCTCGAGTAGGAGAAACGCTTCCCGAAGAGCGACTGGATTGACGAGTGTCCGTTGAGGCGCATGCGACATCCAGTCGACCTCATTCGGGCTGAGCGACCGACCGGCCTCTTCTGGTGGTTCGGGGAAGGAGCACGAGGTCAGGAGCAGAAGGGAAGCGGCGACCGCTCCAATCAGTGTCTGCACTCGCTGCATCGATGCATGCTCTCACGCCTCCAGCCGTAGGTACCGGCAGAGGAGATGCCCGTCTCGATGGATGTCGTGGTTGACTTGTCCTCATGACCGAGAGCGCGAATCCTGACCGTGGCGTTGATGTATCCCGAGCGGTCTTCCGCAAACTGAATCGCTTCGTGAAACCACTCGTGAAGGCGGGCTTCGGGTCGCCGCTGCCCGTCGGGCTCGGTGCCGTCGTGCTTGAAAGCACTGGTCGAAAGAGTGGGCTTCCTCGCGAGGTACCCGTGGTGGGGCTTCGTCTTGGGAAGCGTGTCCTGGTGTCGACCGTGCGCAGCGGATCACAGTGGGTGAAGAACCTGGAGGCCGACGATGAAGCGGCCGTCTGGTACAGCGGTCGTCGCCATGATGCGAAGGCGTCGGTCCAACGAGGCCCGCTCAACGTGGTCACGCTCGACGTCACCGACTGAGGGTGACTCGCCGAGGGCACGCCGCGAGGCAAACTCTGAGGATGAACATGGCTGCCGAGCGGGCCCGGATCGTGCGCATCGCCGCCGATGGTGCGCCGATCGATCCACTTACGCACGGGGCGAAGGCCTGCGGCCTGCAAGAGCTGATGCGTTTGGGCCTTCGGGTTCCTTCCGCCGTGATCGTTCCGGTGGAGCCGGCTGCGGAGCTGGCCGCAGGGGTCGAGACTGGCGTGGTCACGACCGTCTTCGCCGAACTCGCGGATGCCATCAATGAACTCACTGCAGGATGGGAAGGCGATGAGGAGCATCGAATGGCTGTTCGTTCCGGAGCCGCGATTTCGCTTCCAGGTGCGTTCCAAACCTTGCTCGACGTGCTCCCCGAGGTTGTTCCAGAAGCAATAGCCACCGTGGTCGCCTCCACTCGCGGGCGGCAGGTCGAGATAATGGTGCGGGCCATGGGGGTCGACGACGTGCCGCCCATAGCCGTCATCGTGCAGCGCCAGGTTGACGCCACGCTCGATGACTATTCCGGCGCCGGAGTGGCGACCAGCCGAGATCCAGTCACCGGTGCTGACGGTATGTGCGGTTCGATCGCTTGGCGCTGCCGCGGCGACGCCGTGATGGCTGGGACGATCGCGGTTGACCCCATTGCGTCGATCGAGAGTCGTTGCCCCGGAGTGGCGGAGCAGCTGCGGGCGGACACGGCCCGGCTCGAAGAGGAGATCGGTTCGCCTATCGAGGTCGAGTTCGCGATCGAGTCAGGAGAGCTCTGGTACCTCCAGCTGCGCACATTTGGTCTGGCCGATGCCGCTCCGAGCGTTGACGCCGGGGCCACTACAGCAGGAACCAAGGTGGTCGGGCAGGGCCGACCGGCGAGCGCGGGGATAGCAACCGGCGAGCTCCACGTCGATCCCGATGATGCGCTCGACGCGATCGAGGCCGGTCGGCCCGTGGTGATCGCGCTCGAAACCAGTTCGCCCGGCGACGTCACGGTGATGGTTCGGGCTTCCGGTGTCTTGACCGTGCTGGGAAGCCCGGAGAGCCATGCCGCCGTGGTCACGAGGGGTGCGTCAGTCCCCGCGATTGTTGCGGTGCAAGGCCTTTCGATCAACGAGCACGGCATCTCAATCGGAGAACGCACCGTTCGCGTCGGCGAACAGCTGACCGTTGATGGCACTCGCGGCGTCGTGCTGGTGGCCGACCCATGAGTCCGAAGGTGGTCGGGTATCCAACTTGCTCGCGCGACTCGAATGGGCATGCGTTCGGTCGACACCGCAGAGATCGAAACTGCGGCCGGTCTTGTCGGCCAGGGAGCAACGACCTCGGCCCTCTCCCCAGCTAGGGCAGAACAGTTCGGCAGGCGTCGTGGAGGACCTTGGCCATTGAGGCCGGTCCGGTGGCGTCGAGATCGCGGCTGAAGACTTCGGCCGCGACGAAGGGCGCACTGCCGATGTGGTCGAGTGCTTCCCAGATCGATGCGTAGTCAACGGCTCCGCTCCCGGGCGCGCGCCGGGCGGTCATCGCCTCGTTCTCCACCTGGTCAAGGGGCATCTCGGCCGCGGCGGACGGGTCGCAGAGCTGGACATAGGCCACCCGGTCGCCGGGAACGGACCGGAGCAGGTCGAGATCCGGGCCACCAGGCTGGCGGACCCAATGGAAGGTATCGAGCAACACAGTGGCATTGAGCTGACCGGTTTCGATGCACATTTCGTTGGCTACGGCGAAGGTGGGCACGCCGGTCCACGGCAAGAACTCGAGGGCGATCAACATGTCGGCCGCTTCGGCCTGCGCGGCAATTGAGGCGAGGCCCTCGATGGCCGCGCCGCGGTCCTCGATGGGCCCGAGGCACGCCGCCCCCACGATGTGGGCGCCCAGGTCGGTGCCTGTCGAGATCAGCGCTTCGATCTCTGCGTCGAGCGCGTCGCTTGGTCCGGTGGTCCAGCCGATCGATGCCTCCACCGCTTCGACGGTGAGGTCGGAGTCCTTCACGTACGCCGCGGCACTGTCGCCAGCAAACATCACGTGAAATGCCCAGAGGCTCACGGTGCCGAAGCCGGCTTCCTGGGTGGCATCGAGGTACGCCCGAAACTTATCGCCGTCGATCGCCATTGGATCGGTGAGAAGCGTGGAAGGACAGTTGCCCAGCGAGGTGATTTCCATGGCCGGAGTTTGACCAATGTGAAGTGCGCCCGCCAATCCTGCCAAACTGCAGATTCCGCCGTCGGAGCTCTGGGAGTTCGGTTGACTGACAAAGTGCAGCTCGAGATTGATGGCGGTGTCGCCACGATCACGAATAACAACATCGACAAGCACAACGCGTTCGACGACGAGATGGACGCTCGCCTCTTCGAGATCTTCGATGGGCTCATAGCGACGCCGTCGGTGCGAGCCGTGATTTGGCGCGGTGAAGGCAAGAGTTGGTCGTCGGGTCGCGATGTTGCGGCGATCGGAAACAACGCCACCGAACTCACCCATCACGAACTCATGTCTCGCGGGCACAAGGGCATCCAGAAGATCTGGGAGCTCGAAGCGCCGATTATTGTTGCGATTCAGGGCTGGGCAATCGGAGGCTCGTTCCAGCGGGCACTCATGTGCGACATCCGGATCGCCGCGGAGGGCGCCCGTTTCATGCTTCCCGAAATGGGCCACGGCGTGATTCCGGATACCGGTGGGATGGGCGTGCTCTACGAGATGTGTGGCCACGGCCTCGTTAGCGACATGGTGCTGACTGGGCGTCGCCTGTCGGCCGAAGAAGCACTGCAGCACGGCATCGTGAGCCGGATCGTTGCCCCCGAAGAGCTCGATGCAACGGCGCGCGAAATGGCCGAGAAGATCGCCAGCTCGCCGGCCGTCACCGTGAAGCTGGCCCGGCGAGTGATCAGTCATCTCAGCCGCCCCGAGATTCGGTCGTCGATGGAGGACGAATTGATCTACCAAACCTTCCTCAATAAGTCCGAAGACTTCGCCGAGTTCAAGGCCGCCCGGGCCGAAGAACGCGAGCCGAACTACCGAGGATCGTGATGGGCCTTCCAGATCCTCCGGCGCTGGGCGCCTCCGCCCTTCCGGCCGGCACGTACGACGGTGTCTGTGTGTTCATCACGGGCGCGGGTACCGGCCTGGGCAAGGGCATCGCCCAGGAATTCGCGCGGCTGGGTGCATCGCTCGTTATCGCGAGTCGCAAGCCCGAGCACCTCGACGCGGGCCGAGCCGCGATGGAAGAGCTCGGTGCCCCGGTGGTGACCGTCGAGTGCGACATTCGTGAGCCCGACAGCATCGCCGCGGCATTCGACGCAGCGGAAGCAGCCTTCGGCCTACCGCAGGTTCTGGTGAACAACGCAGCAGCCAACTTCCCGGTACCAGCCGAAGACATGTCACCGAATGCGTGGCGGACCGTGGTGGATATCACCCTCAATGGCACGTTCTTCGTTGCCCGCGAGTTCGGCCGTCGCCACCTTGGTGCCAATAGTCCCGGCAGCATCATCAACATCGGCGCTTCCTACGCATGGACGGGCGGCCCCGGGTTTGCCCACAGCGCGGCGGCGAAGGCGGGCGTAAAGAACATGGTCGAGAGCCTGGCCGTCGAGTGGGGGCCCTACGGGATCCAGGTGAACGGTCTTGTTCCCGGGCTCATTCCGCACGAAGACATGACCGCGGAAATCCAGACGAATCTCTCGCGGGCTGACCCTGAGAAGGATGCGCTGCAACCCGCGATGCGGGTTGGTACCCGTCGCGAGTTCGGGTGGGCAGCCACGTTCCTGGCCAGCCCGTATGCACAATTCATCACGGGCCACACGCTCGTGGTCGACGGTGCGAACTGGCAGCGCCGGTCGATGACGAACCCAACAGTTGTGCCGATCCGGGATCAGATGAACAAGGGCCCGTTCGAGCTCTAGCCAGCCCGCGCGTCTACTTCTGTCCCGGTAGCGTGCCGGAATGGAACTCCTCCATGTGTTGCTGTTGCTGGGCGGTGGCCTCGTCGCCGGCATTATCAATACCATGGCTGGTGGAGGTTCACTCCTCACCGTTCCGCTCTTGGTTTTCGCCGGCGTGCCTGGCAACGCGGCCAACGGCTCGAACCGGGTTGGTGTGCTGGCGAGTTCGCTAAGTGCAGCCAGCACGTTCCGGCGCCTTGGCGTTGCCGGTCTCGGTGGTATCGGCCGCGTGCTCGGCCCCTCGGTGGCCGGTGCGCTGCTCGGCTCGATCGTGGTCTCCCAGCTGACCGACGACGCGTTTGAGCAGATCTTTGGTTTCGTGATGATCCCGATCCTGCTGCTCTCGCTTCGGAAACCCGATGTTGCGGCGATGGCGGATCGTCCCCAATGGCCCACCTGGCTCACCACGATCGTGTTCTTCGGGATTGGCATCTATGGCGGAGCGTTTCAGGCCGGCGTCGGCCTCATGATGATCGTGGCACTCTCGCGAGCCGGTGTCGATCTCGTGATCGCGAACAACATCAAGGTCATCGTGACCTTCGTCTTCACGGTCTTTGCGCTACCAGTGTTTATTCTCAACGGCGATGTTGACTGGGCCCCCGCTCTGGTCCTTGCGGTTGGCCTGGCCACCGGCAGCGCGATCGGCGCTCGGATCACCGTGGCGGGCGGTGAGAAGGTCATCAGGCCGGTTCTGATTGTGGCCGTCATCATCTTCGCCGGGCGTCTCGTCGGCTTGTATGGGTGACATGACCAGCGCGTTTCCCACCGAGTTCGCCTGCAGCCTGCCGAAGGCCGAACTGCACGTTCATCTCGAGGGGAGCGTCGACCCCGCCACGATGCTCCGCCTGGCCGAACGCCACGGTGTCACCTCTCCCGCCGCCGACGAGGCGGGCATTCGCGAGTGGCTGCAATTCGATGGCTTCCCGAGCTTTCTCGAGCGCTACTTCTGGGTCTGTGGCTTGCTACGCACGGCCGAAGACTTCACTGATATTACCTACAGCTATCTCCAAAGTGCGCACGAGCAAGGTGTGGTGCACGTGGAGTTCCACGTGTCATCGAGCTACCACATCGTCGAGAGCGGAGCGGATTGGTCGCAAGTTCTGTCCGGTGTGGTCGCCGGTTGCGAACGAGCGGATGTTGACTTTGGGATCTCGTCGCTGCTGATCCCGGATCTGTCACCTCATCTGGGTGCCGCTGCTGCCCACCAGGCGCTCGACGTCGTGCTCGCGCAGCTTCACCCGCGGGTCGTCGCGATTGGGATGGGCGGTCCGGCCGACAACTGGCCGACCGAAGACTTTCAATCGGCTTTTGTTCGCGCCCGAGAGGCCGGACTCCACACGATCAGCCACGCCGGCGAACACGGCCCGGCGTGGGAGGTGCGCCACGCCCTCGAAGAGTTTGGCGCCGAGCGGATTCAGCATGGCATCGGCGCGATGCAAGACCCCGACGTGGTGCAGATGCTGGTTGAGCAGGGTGTCGCCTGTGATGTTTGCCCGGGAAGCAATGTGGCGCTCGCCGCCATCGAGTCGATGGACGATCATCCGCTGGCGGCCATGCTCGATGCGGGAATCACCGTCACTCTCGGATCCGACGACCCGCCGCTCTTCGGCACGACTCTTCTCGCGGAATACGAACACGCCTGGAACCTCGCCGATCTCGACGAGGACGGCTTGCGCCAGCTGGCCATCAACTCGCTGGTCGAGAGCTTCGCCTCCACCGAGGCCATCGAGGCCTGGTTGGCGCTCTAACGGCCACGATCCCTGGCCGATGCCCCCGTCCGCTCCTAGTGTGCCTGCGTGTCTCGCAGCCGAGCAGCCGTCCTTGTCTTACTCACCGGTGTGGTGTTCAGCTTCGGCGCGGTGCCGTTTCGGGCGACGGACGATATCGGCGCGTGGGAATACCTGGTGAGCCGAGCGGTCGGCGCACTCGTCGTCACGGTCCCGGTGTTTTTCTTTCAGAATCGCGGCCGAGTCAGCGAGGAGGTCCGGGCCATCTCAATGCCGCATATCGGTGCCGGCGTGATCATTGGCTTGATGTTCTGCTCGTTCATCGTGGCGCTGTCGGAGACCACCGCGGCGTTCATCCTGTTCTTCCAGGCGCTCTCGCCCGTTGCCGCCGCGATCTGCTCGTGGTTCTTGCTGCGCGAACGAATGAGCCGGGATGCGTGGTTGGCGACGGTCGGAGCGATCGTCGGCGTGGGCGTGATCATTAGTGGGGGAGTGGGCAGCGCCGCGGTCTGGGTGATCCCGATTGTGATCTTCATCCCGATCGGCTTCGGGTTCTACACAACGATGATCCGCATGGGCGACGACATCGACCCGTCTGTGCCCGTGATCGTGGCCGGAATCACCGCGCTCGCCCTGTCGCTCGGAGCGACCGTCATCAATGGCGGCTTCCACGCCAACTCGCACGACCACCTGCTAGCAGTGTTCGCCGGGATCTTCCTGCTGGGTTTGCCGCTGCCCTTGTTCAACTGGGCGAACCGGTCAGTGCCAGCTCCGGATGCCACCCTGCTGCTGATGTCCGAGGTGGTGTTGGCACCCGTGTGGGTGTGGATCTTCTACAAAGAGAATCCGTCGAGCTCGACCCTGGCGGGCGGCGCCGTCATCCTGGCCTCGGTGGTGTGGCTCACCCTGCGTAGTACCCAAGGCACCCGCCGGCTTCGCACGAGCCGGGGTTAGGCCGAGGCGGCTTCCTCCGCGAGGGCGACGATACCTTCCGCGCATCGCTGCATGTTGGTGCGGTGCACGTTCTGTCGATTACGAATGATCTCGGTTTCTCGTTCGGGAGCGGTGTCGATGTTCCAGGTGAGCCCGGAGGACCCGGGCCCGAACCGCATTGCGAAACGCAGACGAGTGCCGCCGGCGAGAGGGACGAGTTCGAGGCGCCACTGGGTACCCGGCTCGTCGGCGTCAAGTCGCTGCACCTTCCAACCGAATTCGTGATTCGGTCGGTAGGCCACGCACACGCTGGAGGTCTCCCACTCACCGAACCCTTCGATGGCGTTGCGGCCGGTGAAACGGGTTCCCTCGCCTGGCTCGTCGTTCCAGGAGGCACCCTGAAACTCGTCGCTCCATCGGGCCAGCAGGTCCGGATCGGAAACGAACGGCCACAAGTCCTTGGGGGTCGCCTTGGTCTCTACCTCGACGGTAACGCCGGGCCCTGCCGCAAAGGTGACGGGGCCGTCGGCGTTGGCCGCCATGGTGTCGCCCCACCGGTCGATGTAGGTGATCTCGCGGGCGGAGATTCGTGGTGCCGCCTTGAATTCCGTGCCGCTCGTATAGGCGACCGGAAGAAGCACGATCTGCGTGATCCCCTCGGGCATTCCGATCAGGTCGCGGATCTCGGCTGACTTCCCCAAATGGACGGTCGTCCAGGCGCTGCCCAGTCCGCGGGCGCGGAGGGCTAGGCAGAAACTCCAGGCCCCTTGGATCACCGAGTCGAACAGACCGGGCCGGCCGCTGTTGTCGTGTTCGCCCCAGATGCCAACCATGACGATCGCCGGCATGTGTTCGAGGTTCTCGGCGAGGTGGGCGGCCGACGCGAGCACCTTCTCGTTGTGGTGACCCGTGCCTTCGACACCCTTGTAGCTCGCGATGATCCACTCGCCGCCGGCTTCGAGATACAGCTTGGCGAGCGCCTTCTTCTGTTCGGCGTCGCGGATGACCATCCACCGGCGGGTGGACTGGTTGCCGCCGGTCGGTGATTGCTCGGCGAGGTCTATGCAGTCGTAGATGACCTGATCCTCGACGGGGCGGTCGAGGTCCAGACGCTTCCGCACGGCCCGAGTGGTCGACAACACGTGGTCAACGGCGGCGGTGCGGTCCGGAGTGATTTCCATAGAAGGGATCATGCCGCGCGAAGCTGCAGGCATGCGAAGACTAGATGGACGAGTAGCAGTGATCACCGGCGCGGCGGGCGGAATTGGATGGGCGACGGCGAAACGGTTTGTGGCCGAGGGCGCCACTGTCGTCGGCCTTGATATCGACGAAGTACGCGGCGCCGAGATGGTCAACGACGTGGGCCCCGACTCAGTCACGTTCGAACGGGTCGACGTGAAATCCCCGGAGCAAGTGCGTTCAGCGATCGATCGATGTGTCGAGGTGCACGGACGGATCGACGTGTTGTTTAACAACGCGGCGACCTCCACCGGTGGCTACGTCGCCGACCTCGATCTCGACGGCTTCAACGACAGCATGCAGCTCATGCTCAACGGCCCGTTGCACGGTATGCAGGCCGCGATCCCACACATGATCGCGCAAGGGGTTGGGTCGATCATCAACACGTCATCGGTCTATGGCCTAGTCGCTGGGGCTGCGAACGCGCCCTACTGCTCGGCGAAGGCCGCGCTGATCAACCTGACCCGTGTCACTGCGGTCGAATACGGGCGCAAGGGCATCCGCTGCAACGCGATCTGCCCGGGTGTTGTGGAAACGCCAATGTTCGAGGCGGTTCTCGGCATTGGATTGAAGACGCGAGAAGCGGTGGCCGACATGCATGCGATCGGCCGCACCATTCGACCCGAGGAAGTGGCGGACCTTGCGCTCTTCCTGGCGTCGGATGAATCGACCGCGATTACCGGCCAGGCCATTCAAATCGATGGTGGTCTTCTGCTGCAGACCGATTTAACCGGCGTACCCCCGGTCCGATGAGCGAGAATGGCTGCATGACAGATATCGCCGCCGCTAGCCACCTCACCGTCGACCAGCTGCTGGCGCTGGAGCCAGAGCTGCGGGCTTCGCCGGCTGAGGGAACGCTGGAGCTCATTGTGCAGCGCCCAGGCGTAGACGAACGGGTGGTGCTCGCCGAAGCCGAACTGAACTCCGAGGAGGGTCTGGCGGGGGACACCTGGAACCAGCGGGGCTCGAAGCACACCGAAGACGGCACCTCCCACCCCGACATGCAACTCAACATCATGAACTCGCGCGTCCTCGCGGCCATCGCCGGGTCGTCCGAGCGCATGTCGCTCGCTGGCGATCAGCTCATCGTTGATATGGACCTCAGTGACGCCAACCTGCCCGCGTGGACCAAGCTAACGATCGGCGATGCCGTGATCGAGGTGACCGATCAGCCCCACACCGGTTGTGCGAAGTTCAGCGCCCGTTTCGGCACCGCTGCCCACCGGTTTGTGAACAGCGAAGTCGGCACCGAACTCCACCTGCGCGGCATCAACGCTCGCGTGGTCACCGCCGGCACAATCCGCCAGGGCGATACCATTCGTAAGGTCAGCTCGAACAGCTGAGCATGCTGCACCCGGCGCGGGTGCGAGCCCAATCTGGGCGCTTTTCGGCAAAGCGTTCGTTGCCGGGATGCTCGTCGTAGGGGTTACGAAGCACGTCGAGGAGTTCGGTGATCATCTTGTGATTGCCCGTCTCGGCTTCGTCGATAGCCAGCTGGGCGAGATAGTTCCGCAGCACGTACTTCGGGTTGACCTGGTTCATGGCTTCGCGGCGAGCATCGTCGGATCGACCGTTGCGTGCGATCCGGGCCGAGTAGTCGCGGAGCCAGCCCACGGTTGCTTCGCGATGGTCGCCGGCGAGCTGTTCGGGCACGTAGTACGCGTTGAGCAGGGGAGCGAGAAGGACATCGACGTCGTGATGTCTGGCGGGTACGTCGGCGAGTCCTCGGAAGAACAACGTCATGTCGGTCTCGGCGACCGGGAGCAGTTCGGACAGGCGTTCGATAAGAGCGCTATCAGTCGCCGGGTCGAAGTCGTCGAGGCCAAGCTTCGCGGCCATCATCTCGGGCCAGCGCACGTTGAAGCGTTCGACGAATCCCTCGAGGCCCGCCTGCAGCGGTTCGGCGTCGTCGATGAGTGGATACAGCGAGTTCGCGAGCTGTGTGACGTTCCACTGTGAGATAGCGGGCTGGGCACCGAATCGATAGCGCTTCATCTGGTTGTCGGTCGTGTTTGGGGTCCAGCCCGGGTCGTAGTCTTCGAGCCAGCCGTAGGGGCCGTAGTCGATCGTCAGACCATGAATCGACATGTTGTCGGTGTTCATCACACCGTGCACGAAACCGACGCGTTGCCAGTGGATCGCCATGTCGACGGTTCTTCGGGCGATCTCTGCGAACCACTCGGCGTAGACCTCGGGCGATGGTTCGCCTAGTTCCGGGAAGTGGGTGCGGATCGTGTAGTCGGCGAGGCGGCGCAAGTTGTCGGTGTCTTGGCGCCAGGAGAAGAGCTCGAAGTTGCCGAACCGGATGAACGACGGGGCGACCCGACAGACGACGGCGCCGGGCTCCAGCGCGGGACGGCCGTCGTAGAACATGTCGCGCATCACCTTGTCGCCGGTGAGGGTGAGGCTCAGCGCGCGCGTGGTGGGTACACCGAGGTGGTGCATTGCTTCGCTGCAAAGAAACTCGCGGACCGAGCTGCGCAGTACGGCCAAGCCATCGGCGGTACGGGAGTAGGGCGTTGGTCCGGCACCTTTGAGCTGCAAGGTCTGGCGGCCGACCCCAGGAGTGACAACTTCGCCAAGGGTGATGGCACGACCATCACCGAGCTGGCCCGCGAAGTTGCCGAACTGATGGCCGGCATAGGGCATGGCGTAGGTGTCCATACCTGGCAACACCTCGTTGCCGCTGAACACCCGGGTGAAGGCCTCGGACTCGACATCATCGATATCGAGGGACGCCGCAACCTCGGGCGAGTGGGCGATGAGCGACGGCGATTCCGTGGCGGTTGGCGCCACTCGCGAGAAGGCTGCTCCGGAGACTTGTCGCGGTCGATTCTCGGTGGACGGGTCGGCGGGCAGTTCTTTGGTGAAGGTGTTGTCGAATGTCAACTGGTCGAGCCTCATGACGGCCAGCCTACGGAGTTGTGGCCTCATGGGTAGAGGCTGGCGCCAGGCTAGGCCCGGAGCGTGGGTCCGTGGGAGGCTCTCGCCATGCCAAGAATGAACCTTGAAGGAAGCTCTTCGATCGTCACCGGTGGCGCGTCGGGAATCGGCGAGGCCAGCGCCCGCCAGCTCGCCGAAGCCGGATCGCGTGTTGTCATCGCCGACCTCAACGAAGAGAAGGGCCTAGCCGTTGCCTCCGAGCTTGGCGGCTTGTTCGTGAAGTGTGATGTAAGCAACACCGACGACGCTGATGTCGCGGTTGCCGCCGCCTCCGAGATGGGCCCACTGCGGGCACTCGTGAACTCGGCCGGTCTTGGCTATGCGGGCCGCACCATCGATCGCAACAACGTGCCCCTCGACCTCGACAAGTTCAGCTTCGTCATCAAGGTCAACCTCATCGGCTCGTTCAACATGCTAAGCCGGTCGGCCGCCGCGATGGCGCAGACCGAACCGCTCGACGACGACGGCGCCCGCGGGGCAATTGTCAACATGGCATCGGCCGCTGCCTTCGATGGTCAGATTGGCCAGTGTGCCTATTCGGCGTCGAAGGGCGGAGTTGTTGGTATGACGTTGCCAATCGCCCGAGATCTGAGCGCCGTTGGCGTGCGGGTCAACACCATCGCCCCGGGCCTCATCGACACGCCGATCTATGGCGAAGGTGAAGGCTCCGAAGCGTTCAAGGCCCACCTCGGATCTTCGGTGCTGTTCCCGAAGCGTTTAGGGACCGGCGAAGAGCTCGCCTTCTGTGTGATGGAGTGCATCACCAACCCGTACCTGAATGGCGAAACTATCCGTCTCGACGGCGGCATCCGCATGCCGCCGAAGTAGGAGCATCCAATGACCGACACAATTCTCACCGAACGCCGCGACCGGGTTCTCATCATCACGATGAACCGCCCCGAGGCGAAGAACGCGATCAACGGCGACCTCGCCACGGGCCTGTGGGCCGCGATCGAAGAACTGAATACCGACCCGAGTCTCACGGCGGGCGTGCTCACCGGCGCGGGCGGCGCATTCTGCTCGGGTATGGACCTGAAGGCGTTCGCCAAGGGCGAAGACATCGGGCCCATCACCGAGTTCTTCCAGGCCGGAGCCGAGAAGCCGCTCATCGCTGCGATCGAAGGCTTCGCGCTGGCGGGTGGACTCGAGATTGCGCTGTCGTGTGATCTGTTGGTCGCGGCCAAGGGCGCTCGCCTCGGAATCCCCGAGGTGAAGGTTGGCCTGTTCGCTGCGGGCGCAGGCTTGATGCGTCTTCCGAGCCGAGTCGGCTACGGCAAGGCAATGGAGATGGCCGTCACCGGCGACCCCATCACTGCCGAAGACGGTCATGCCTACGGCTTGATCTCGCGGCTGGCGGATCCGGGCGCCGCGGTCGACGTGGCTATCGAGCTGGCCGAGCGCATTGCGAAGAACGCACCGCTTGGGGTTGCCGCGTCGAAGCAGATTATCCGAGCGACTCAAGGCGCCACCGAGGAAGAGCTGTTTGCGTTTCAGAGCAGCATGTACGGCAAGGTGTTCGGGTCGAACGACGCCAAAGAAGGCCCAGCCGCGTTCGCTCAGAAGCGTGCCCCCGAGTGGACGGGTACCTGAAGGAGCGGTCTAGTTGAGGGAGAGGCGGGGGTTGCGCGGGCGGCCTTTGCCGCCGTAGCTCTCTCGGTACGATCCCGGTTCGTCGCTGGCGCCGCCGATGCCGTTGTAGGTCTTGTAGCCGAGCAGATCTTGGAGCTTCTCGGGGAATTCCCGCACCTCTTCGAGAGGAATGGACCGGAACCAGTTGGTGTACGGCCGCACCCAACCGGCGTGGTAGGAGACCTGCATGCCAAGGCGCCATTCGTCGGACGGATTGTCGGCCGCCCCATGGAAGAGAGCGTGGTCGAAGACAAGCACGGTGCCGGGCGCCATCTCGGGCTGAATGATCTGCGCAAGTTGCTCGGGGGTCTGGCCAAAGAGCAGGTCGAGTGGTTCGGTCTGGCTGCCGGGAAGCACACGGGTGCCGCCGGTCTCCGGCCCAAACGGGGTGACGACCCACATGGCCGTACATCCAATCGGCGAAGCGTGAGGCCGGGGCACCGGCACAAGCGCATCGTCGGGATGGAGCGGCTGAATGTTGCCGCTCTTCGGCTTCAGGTCGATGCCGGAGAAGGTGGAGAGCAAGAAGTCGGCTCCGAGCGCGCCCTCGACAACCTCGGTGACTCGCGGGTCGATGGGGACATCCCAAAACATCGAATCAATCTGCAGGAGTCCGCCCGTGCGGAAGAACGAGCTGTCTTCCTCGGTCTCGTCTGGTTCGAGCGGCCGAAGCGTGGACGATTCGATTTCTCGAATTCGGTCTCGGTAGACGGCCGCCTGATCAGCGTCGAACACGTCCGGCAGGATCGTGTAGCCGTTGGTGCGGATTTCATCGACGTGCGTCTGAGCGACGGGGTCAAGAGCGGTATCGGTTGTATCGAGCATGAAGTAAGCCTTTCTCGGCTAAGGGTATAGCTAATCAGTTTCTGACGCTGCTGTCACACTTATGTAGGGCAGAAGCTCTCGCAGACCGCCCTGCATACCGACGGCCGGGTCGAACACGCCGAGCCCCATGCCGTCGTTGGCATCGAGTTTGCCGGGCGAGATGCTGTTGTACGGCTGGCCCGGTAGCTCGAACGAACCGAGGTCGTAGGCGGCCGCTTCAAAGGTGGTGGGATTGAGTTCAGCGCCGGCGCCTTCGGCGATTGTGCGGAATATCTGAAGAAGGCGACAGGCCGGCAGCAGCACGCTGGCCCACTGGGGTTCGCCCGGAATTACCTGGTCGCTCGAGATGACGGTGATCTCGGGATTCCGTGAGGTGAAGACTTTCAGGCATTCCTGGGCGGAATCCATGGCCCACACGTCGTCGGAGCTGAGCAGGGTCGGGCCGTAGGCCCCCTCATAGATATCGGGGGAGCGTTCGTCGAAGCCGCCGATGCCGGCGAGGAAGCTCCCGGAGTCGACGGTGACGATTCGGCCATCGAAGCCAGCCTCCCGCACCAGCGGTAGTCCCAGCGCGATCGAGGACTGCACGATGAGCAGGGTGTCGATGTCTTCGGTGTGGAGCTTCTCCGCGAACAAGGCGATCTGCGATTCCAGAGCGAGTTCGTCGCCGCCAGAAGCAGTGGTGGTGAATTCGAGGTCGAGCGTGAGTCCGAGATCGGCCAGTGTCGGTAGGACGATGTCCACCGTGAGCCCGGTGTGTTCGCGTCCGTCATCGAGCATGCCGAGTCGTCCGTCGAGGAGGCCTTCGCGCTCGTAGAGTTCGAGCAGCGCGGCGTAGCGCCGATCTTGTGACCACTCGGTGGTGATCCATGGCGCTTTTGCTCGTTCGAGGAGCTCGGGGCGATGGGTGCCGCCGACAACAATCGTCTCCTGGCTTTCAATGAAGCAGGGAATTCCTTCGATGGCCGGGCCGGCCAGGCTCCCGACGACGGCGAAGACCTCATGGTCTTGGGTGAGCCGAAGGCACATCTCCTCCATGGAGGTAGACAGCACCGGGTTGTACTGATCGAACACCATCTCCAGTTGGCGGCCGCCGACCCCACCAGACGAGTTGATGTCGTCGATGACGGTCTGCCATACCAGGGGGATGTCGCCATAGTTGATGTCGACCAGACCCATCTCCCGAAGCTCTTCGAGGTCTGACCACACCACACCAATCGTGATCGTGTCGGACGTGACGCCTCGATACGACGCGGGCAACGGGGCCGGGGTATCGGGTGCGTCGATTGTGCTCGCCGAAGCAGTGGTGGAGCTTTGGACATCAGCCGCGGGCATCGAATTCGACGTGCTGCACGCCGCGGCGAGCGAGCCGACTGCCAACAACACCGCGACCCAACGGAAGTGCTTCACGTGATGAGCATGACCCGGATCTGTCACCAGTGAAAGCGCAACGGGAACTAACCAGACTTGTATGCAGGCGGCAGCAACACATTTGATCTCGGGATTTCGACAGGCGAGGCGAGGTCGATGGCTGCCCGTAGCAGTTGTGATCGCGCTGTTGGCGACAGCCCGTAGCGACAACGGTGGCAGGGCCGCGGCCACCACAACAACGTCGACTTCCACGACGTTGGCGGCCACCATAAGCTCGACTACCACCTCGTCCTCTCCCTTCACTACCACGTCGGCCAGCAGCACGATCTCCATAACTACGACGGCGCCCCAGCCGGTCGTCGACACTGTCTTTGCGGTCATCAACGGCACAGTGGCGGGCGAGTGGGACGGCACCGCCTGGGGCAACACAACGGTCGACGTTTCGCCGGCGGAAGTCGCGGCCGCTCCCGTGCGGGGCTGCTTCCCAGAATCTGGTCAGAGTCTGATCGACATTGGCGAAATCCCCGGCCTCCGGGTCAGCGGCAGTCACGTGCTCCAGCCCCGTGATGTTCAGGAAATCGGTGCGGCACCCGAACACAATGAAGCGGTGCGAGCGGTGCGAGCGGTGCGAGCGGTGCGAGCGGTGCGAGCGGTGCTCGATTCTCGAGGCGTGGCCGCCGATGTTCCGGTCGTCATCTCCCGTGTCCTCCGGCTCGACGTCGAGGGCGATGGCGTCGATGAGGTGCTTATCGAAGCGAACAATGTGCCCGAGTCCGTCTACGAGACGAGCACTGGTCACTACTCGGTGCTCATTCTCCGTCGGGTGGTCGACGACGAGGTTGTCGAGAACGTCACACTCCACGCCGACGTTGCCGACACCGAGACGGGCGGCATCTACATGCTGCGCTTTGATCTCGTCGACCCGGCTGACGTGAACGGCGACAATGTCTTTGAGCTCGCCGCGGTGTGGTCGTACTACGAAGGTGGCGGCGTGAGCCTCTTCAGCCTCGACCAAGTACCGGAGGAGTTGCTCCTCGCGGGCTGTGGGCTCTAGCGCCGTACTAGAGCGTCGACGGTCGAAGTTCGGCTCCCAAGAGTCGCATGGTCGTGGGCGCCCAGAACGTGGCGTGCGGTCGCGCCTGGCGGATCGAGTCGGCGAGGCCGGACACGGCCGCGTGTCCTCCGCCTACAACGGCCACTTGCTGGTCGCAGCGGGGGCTGCCGTGGGAGCCGTGCAGTTCATCGAGCCAGGGCCCGAAGACGACGCCGGGTTCACCCCACACGAGGGTGTTGCGATCATCGATCTCGGTGGCGCCCTCAATATCGGGCAGCGCCAGAAGTGTTGCCAACGGAGGACCGTCCATCACAAGGGCGGCGGTGCCTTCACATTCGACCATGCCGGGAAGTCCATCGGCTTCGAGCATTGCTTGGACATCGACCCCATGACGGGTGACGAGTTCTTGATCGTGGTCGCTCACGACGATGACGATCGTGTCGTCCCATCGATCTTGCAATCGTTCGAGTAGCTCGCCGAGCGCGGCGTCGGTGGCCTTCGCCGATTCCGCTAAGCCCGCACTGCCGGGGCCGTGGAGATGCGCTGCCGTATCGGGTTCGTTGAAGTGGATTACCGCAAGATCGGCGGAGAGTGCGTCGACCTCATCGAGTGCGTCGAGCACCGCTCGGTTGGCGGCGTAGCGAAAGGCGTCGAGCTCGACGTCGGGGCGTTTGCCGCCTGGTGGCCAGTGCTGATCGGCTTCGAACCCACCCATCACTCCGACGAGGTGGTGGTCGCCGACCACGATTGACGATCGCAGCCCGGCTCGACGGGCCGCGGTGAAGATGGTGTCGCCCTTCGGACCAACTTCCGACGAACGGACCCACTCGGTGCCGTCCCACACCCGATTCACGAGAATGCCGTGTTCGGCCGGAACCGCGCCGGTCACGAACGAGGCGTGGTTGGGATAGGTCGCCGTGCTGAGCACGGCTTGGCCGCCCGCGGGGTTACTCCCGCCCTGGTCGGCGAGACGCGCCAAGTGAGGTGTGTGCTCGGCCCCGACCAGGTCGAGGGGGAGAGCGTCAATGACGACGAAGACGACGCGGGTCATGTCGCTCGCATCGATGCAATTACTTGCTCAGCGAATCGCTCGATCGGTTCGGGGTCGGACGGGTTGCCGAAGTCGAGCACGAAGTGACTGACCCCAACGGCCACCTGCTTCTGGAGTAGATCGACCCACTGGGCCGAGTCTTCATCGGTTTCGGGAAGCGGGCGCTCGTTGGTGGTGGCGATCACGATCGACTCAGGGTCTCGGCCAGCTGCCTCCGCAGCGCCGTGGACGATGCCCTTCTTGCGATTCCAGTCGTCCTTGTTGCCCGCGAAGCCGTGCCAGATATCGGCCTGGCGCCCGGCCAAGGGAAGGCCGATCTGTTCGCCGTTGGCGCCGATGCAGATTGGCGGCACGACGTCGGGCCGCGGGGGAGCGGAGGCACCGTTGATTTGGTAGTGAACGCCCTGATAACTGGGCTCGTCCTCGGTCCACATGAGGCGACAGATCTCGATCACTTCTTCGAGCTGAGCAAACCGCACGGCCGGTCGGGGAAAGTCGTAGCCGTACGCCTCGTACTCGTCGCCGCGCCAACCGGCGCCGATCCCGAGCGTGAAGCGCCCACCGCTGAAGACCTGGAGCGTGGCGGCCATCTTTGCGGTGAGCGCCGGCGGCCGATAGCCGTGTCCGAGCACGTGGTGGCACAGATCGACATTGTCGAACTTCGCCGCGATCCAGGTGAGGGTGGTCCACGCCTCGACGAACGGATCCGTCTTCTTGTCGAACCCGTAGAAGTGGTCGGCAATCCACACCGAATCGAAATACTGCGTGGCCGTCGGAAGAATGTCACGACACTGATCGACCACGATCGGTCGATGGTCGCTCCACTGATTGCCGATACACGGCGAGAGCCATCCGAATTTGAGGGGATGTGTCATCCCCAATGTTTAGTCGGCAATGTTTGGTCGGTAATGCCTCGCGGGATTACTCCTCGTAGCGGCGAGCACGCGCTTTCTTGCCACGGATGCTCGTTGCGAGGATCGCATCGATGGTGCTGTCGACGGACGCTTCGGGCACACCAACCACCGAATAGCTGTCGGAGATGCGGATAGGGCCAATGTCTCGGCCGGTCAGCTCGGTCTCGTTGGCAATCGCACCCACGAGGTCGCCGGGCCGTATGCCGGCCTTTCGCCCGAGACCCACGTAGATGAGGCTTGTGCCCGGACCAACGTTGCCCTTCGGGCGAGCCTGTGGCTTCGTGAACTTGCTGCCGGGCCCGTAATTCTCCTCTTTGCGGTTCTTCTTCTTGGGCCGCTCTTCCGAGACATCGGGGATCTCGCGCTCGTCGGTGGTGGCGCCACGGGCCTGGTGGAACATTTTGATCGCGGCGAGGGCGATGTTGCGATCGTTGTCTTCCCCGGCCAAGCCGTGGAGTACACCGTTGTAGTCGTCGAGGTCGTCGTCGCTGAGCGCTTCGCGAATGGCCTCGATCGTGACTTCGAGGTGGTGGGCCCGAAGGTCCGCCACAGTTGGGACCTTGGCGATTTCGATTTTCTGCTTCGTGAGCCGCTCGATGTTGCCGAGCAGTCGTTTCTGCTTCGGTTCGACAAGGGTGATTGCCACCCCTTCTCGACCGGCTCGACCGACACGGCCGATGCGGTGGACATAGCTCTCTGAGGCGGCCGGCACGTCGTAGTTGACGACGTGGGTGAGCGTGTCGATATCGAGGCCGCGGGCGGCGACGTCGGTGGCCACGAGTAGTTCGGCGGTGCCTTCGCGGAGACGACCCATCACGCGGTCACGCTGGTGCTGGTCCATGCCACCGTGCAACGCCTCGGCGCTATAGCCGCGGCCGTTCATGGTGGTGGTGAGATCGTCGACCTCTCGGCGGGTGCGGCAGAACACGATGGCTGAGGTGGGGCCTTCGACGTCAAGGATGCGGCCGAGCGCCGAAGCCTTGTGTGAGCGGGGCACGACATAGGCGGTCTGGCGGACCAGCGTTTTACCGGCCGGAGTGTTGCCGGCGCCGATACGAATACGAACCGGATCACGCTGGTACTTCTTCGTGATTGCCTCGATGCGAGGTGGCATCGTGGCGGAGAACATCACGGTCTGACGATCGGCCGGGGTCTTCTCGAGGATGGTCTCGATGTCTTCGGTGAAGCCCATGTCGAGCATCTCGTCGGCCTCGTCGAGGACGACGGTGGAGATATTGTCGAGCTTCAGCGAGCCACGGCGAATGTGGTCGATTGCTCGACCTGGGGTGGCGACAACAACATGGACGCCACGATCAAGAGCTTGGAGCTGACGCACGATCGGCTGACCGCCATAGATCGGCACAACCCTGACACCCTGCTTGGCGCCGTACTTGAACACGGCCTCGCTGACCTGTACCGCAAGCTCGCGGGTGGGCACGACGATAAGAGCAGAGGGTTTGGCTTTGGCGCCCGGCTCGATGTTGTTGAGCAAGGGGAGCGCGAAGGCCGCAGTCTTGCCCGTGCCGGTGGCGGCTTGGCCGACCAGGTCGACACCGGACAGAAGTAGAGGAATGGTCTCACGCTGAATCGGCGTCGGCTCTTCGTAGCCAAGGTCGTTGGTGGTCTTCACCAGTTCGGTACGGAGCCCAAGCGCCGCGAAGCCGGTCAATTTCTCCGGCTCTTCAGCTGGCTCTGGTTCTTCGGTGGCTTCGGGCTCGGTGTCTGCTTCTTCCGCAACAACGGCGGGCGCTTCAGGAGCGGCGGTCTCTTCGGTTTCTTCGGCGGGCGTGTCGTCGCCGCCAAAGAGCGTGGGGGTATCGTCTCCCTCAGAGTGATCGGTCATTACTTACTACTTCCCTCGTGACGAGGGGTATCCCGTCGAACTCATCCAGCCTACGGCCGTCATCGACGCACGCGGATAGAGTCCTTTGCGTGACCGCACTCCGAGGCTTCGCTGGCGGAATGGCCCGCAACTCCGCACCATCTGGAAGGCCGTGCCCAGGCCGTCGACCCGCCCGCTACGAAGGCTGAGAACGCGGGTGGGGCCACGGCGGAACCGAGTCAAGTGATGGTCCCGATCGACACCTGGACGCGCATCCTCGAACAGGTCGGCAACGTTCACGATTCGGGCCAACAGCTGGCCGACGCCAAGGAGCGCTCCGCTCGAGCGGAGACCGAGAACGAGTTCCTCAAAGAACAGCTGCGAGATCTGAAGTCGCAGAAGAAGGCGCTTCGCCGTCCGGCTGCCCCAGCCACTCCGGCCGCGGTACCAGAACCGGCGCCCATCGACGAGATGCATTCCACGCCCCGAGCCCGAGCAGTCGAGCGTCTCACCCGAGCCCGCAAGCGGGCCAGTCGCTGGCTCAACCTGGAATAGCCGGCTCGGCGCTCAGCGCCGCGAGTTCCTCGGCCACGAGGCGCGTGATGCCTCGCTGCGGACCGAGACGCCATTCGCGCCAGGGAAGCCAGTCGTACCACTTCGCCAACTCGGTGAAGTCGAGCTTGGCAACAATGAGTTCCTCGTCTTCGCCCGCCTGAGCGAGCACAACACCGAATCCGGGAAACTGGGGACCGCCGATCACGCTGCCTCCTGCCCAGGTGGAGCCGCCGTGGGAGTTGCCAACCCGGTTTGCCGAGGCGGCAAAGACGAGATTCTCCTGTGCTCGGATCAGAGTGGCGTCTTCCAGGTTCTCTTTCGCCCGAGGCAGGTCTGACCGACCAGTGGGGTTCACAAGTAGACGGGCGCCCTTGAGCGCGAGCACTCGGCACAGCTCTGGGTTGTTGTAAAAGTCGTAACAAATAGAGATGCCGATCGGCCCAAGGTCGGTCTCGAACACCGGCAGCTCTGAGCCGGGCGTGAACCGATCGGTCTCCAGCGGAATACCGAGGTGGAGCTTTCGGTAGGTGCCGATGATCCCCTTGGGGCCAACGATGTTGGCCGAGTTGTAAATCGTTCCCGCGTCGACGGTGTCCCGCTCTTCGAAGCCGTAGATCACATGAATTCCATGCTCGGCGGCCGCGCTGACGATCGTGTCGGAGCTGGTCCCGTCGGCGAGTTCCGCCTGGCCGAGATGCCATGCGCACGGAGCGTGCGCTGCTGCACAGTCCTCGCAGCCACCCCACGTATTCAGAGCCAGCTCCGGGAAGATCACGAGATCAGCGCCAGCGGTTGCCGCGTCGGCGATGACCGTCGTCATCTTGTTGGCGGTCGCGGCCTTGTCACGAGGCAAGGCCTCAAAGTTGGCGCATGCCACGGTGATCGCGGTTGGACCGAGAGCTGGATCGTCAGGGCGCATGTCCCCAGTGTGGCATCTTCAACCCTGACCCGCCCTATCTCATCCCCCGAACCCAAAACGAAGAAATCCCGGGCCGGGCCGAGTGGCCATGACCTGGGATCTCTGGAAGTGCACCCCCTGGGAATTGAACCCAGAACCTGCGGATTAAGAGTCCGATGCTCTACCAATTGAGCTAGAGGTGCATGTAATACTTCGAAGAGAATTCTATGGGTGAACGAGGGGATTCGAACCCCCGGCCTCCTGGACCACAACCAGGCGCTCTAACCAACTGAGCTACGCCCACCACGCTGACCCGAAGGTCAGGCGAAGCCGGAGTGTACCGGGATCGACCGCTGGAGGCCTACCTTCTTTCGATGCCGCGATTGGCGAGAGATCGAGAGCATCTACGATCGTGGATCATGTTCTTTCGTTTACGGTTCTCACGCAGGAAGAAGCACGTTCGGAGCTAGGACGACACCGGTGGTCTGGTCGCCGCTCGAGCCGCTCGTTATGTCGATCGGTCGAGCGAGGACGACCCCACTACCGACCTGAAGGACTATCGGGCGACGTGATCAGTCCCGCTGCGCCTACCCTGTTGCTGCCCCCGTAGCTCAACTGGATAGAGCAGCGAGCTTCTACCTCGCAGGTTGCAGGTTCGAGTCCTGTCGGGGGTGCTCCTGCCCGGTACTAACGTCGGTCGACTTGGCAGCCGACTACGCCCGTGTGACTCGGTCTGTTGTTGCGCGTTGGTCGGCGAGCATTGTGATCAGGGCCGCGTTGGTGGTTTCGACCTGTATTCGGCTTCCGTCGGGCACGCAGATCGCTCGGTGAACGGGAAGCGTCCACGCTCGTGATTCGGCGCGGGCGGTAACGACCCCTGAGCGGGCAGAAACGATCTGGTCCCAGCCGTGTCTGCCGCGATGTCGGTCATGACCCCACGACTGACCCACTTCGCGATCAACACCGACGACATTGAGCGCACCCAGGCGTTCTGCGGATCAGTCTTCGGATGGGAGTTCCAGGAATACGGCCCGCCGGGTTTCGTGCAGATCATGGACGAAACCAGCCAAACCCCGATGGGGGCGATCCAACAATGCCGCCAACTCCTCGATGACGAACCGACCCGCGGATTCGAGTGCACTTTTGGAGTCGACGACGTCGGTATAACCCGAGAGCGGATCGTCGCAGCCGGCGGTAAGATCTTGATGGAAAAGTTCACCATCTCGAACGTCGGGCACCTCATCGCATTCCAAGACCCCGGCGGCAACCCCGCTCTCGCGATGGAGTACGACTCCTCGGCCGAATAGCCCGGCATCGAATCCTCAAGACTTACTCGGGCGTCACCCGGAGGCGGGGTTCACCGACGAAGTGCACACTATGTCCTTGTCGATCGTGCAACTCGTGGCAGGTCGCTCGCTCGACGAACTCGCGGGCGAGCTGGTTGCGTCAGATCTTGAGCGGGAGCTGATCCGGCCGCAGCGGCTCGGCCACCATGGGGCGGTGAACTCCGAAGGTAGCTCTGCAACTCCCACCGATTGGGCGACATCCGCCTACCGGTTGGCCGGGATCGAGGCGCCGACCCTCGACCGCGGCGAGATCGCTGACCGAACCGGGGTCGATCCGGATCGAAGTTTTTGATGGTGGCGGGCGCTGGGCTTCGCGGAGATCGCGGACGATGAGATCGCGTTTCGCGAGGCCGACGTCGAGGTGGTGAGCCAGCTCGGCAGTCTGGTTGATTCCGGCGCGGTCGACGATGCCGACATCCTTCGCCTCGCCCGGCTGATGAGCACTTCGTTCTCTCGCCTTGTCGATGCCCAGCTGGACATGCTCAACCTCGAAGGCGACGACGAGATTGCCCCGATGGGCGGCCAGAATCGACTGGCGGAGCTGGCCGATGCCGACATCGACGTCTTCGGCTTCATGGAGAAGACAATGGCCTATGTCTGGCGACGCCGTCTCCTCGGCGCGATCGGCCATCGACTCTCTGTCGACCGGGCTGCGCAGGGTCAAGCGGTTGCCTTTGCCGATCTGTCGGGGTTCTCGCAGCTGAGCAAATCGGCGACAGCCGCGGAACTCACCCGAGTGATTGACACGTTCGAGGCGGCCGCGTTTGATGTGGTGTCGCTTCACGACGGCCGGGTAGTCAAGCTGATCGGCGACGAGGCGATGTTCGTTGTCGACACCTTCGACGCAGCGCTTTCCGCCGCGTTGGAGCTCATCGAACGCCTCGCGGCGGAAGAAGGGATCCCACCGGTGCACGGCGGAATCGCGTTCGGGCCGACGGTCACCGTTGGCGGCGACGTGTTCGGCACGACCGTTAACTTGGCCAGCCGACTCACCTCGGTCGCCCGGGGCGGGAGCGTCGCCGTGCCGAGAGAGGGTGCGGAATACTTGCTCGACCGAGAGGATCTCGACGTTCGCAAGATCCGCCGGTCCTATGACCTGAAGGGCATCGGTCGAACGTCGATTCTCGCGGTTCGACCGATCACCGCCGAGGCGGTCTCGGCGCACTAGCCAGCGAGGTTCCCGAAGCGATGCAACGTCGTGCTGATCGCCTGCTCGCGGACATAGTGCAAGAACTCGACGCGGCCGACGGGAATGACTGGGCTATCAGTAACGTCCACCGCAGCGGCGTTGGCTGCGATCCGGAGCCGCTCACCGATTGGCTCGCCGACCACGCGCATTCGTTCCACGCCGATCTCGCCGAGACGGTCCGCTAGATCAGGCTCGGATTCTCGTGACGCGTGGGACTCGATCACCAGGACGCCGGCGATCTTCGCGGCTTTCGCCGCCAGGTAGAGCGATCGTTCGTCTGCATCTTTCTGGACACGTATGAGCACTCGGGTGAGCGGGCTGTAGCGGAAAACATTCGCTTCGCAGAAGAGGTCGGTTGGATCGTGCGTAGCGCTGAAGTGAGTAGCCCACTCGGTCGCGTAGTCGTCCTCGACGTCAGGGTCGGCGGACCAGTTGCCGAGCTGAGCGACGTAGTTCGGGCCGCCGGCCTTGGCCCCGGGACCAATCGACGACCGCTTCCATCCGCCAAACGGCTGTCGCTGCACAACCGCACCGGTGATTGCCCGGTTTACGTAGCAGTTGCCGACCTCGACACGCTCAGTCCACGAATCGATCTCGGCCGGATCGAGTGAGTGGATGCCGCCCGTCAGACCAAACGCGCTCGAATTCTGGATAGCAATTGCTTCATCGAGATCTCTTGCGTGGACCAGCCCGAGCACCGGCCCGAAGCACTCCGTGGAGTGGAACCACGATCCGATAGTCACCCCATCGCGGACGCCGGGCGACCACAAGGTCTTCCCCGCGAGCTCGTATTGCTGCGGCTGCACAACCCACGATTCGCCGTCGTCGAGCTGGCTGAGTCCTCGAGCTAAACGGTCGTTGACAGCTCCGGTCAGGGGGCCCATCGTCGTTTGAATCGCCGTCGAAGGACCGACATCGATGCTGGACGCCGCATCGATGATCTGGCGACGGAACCGAGGTGAGTCGTACACATCCCCGACGAGTATCGCCAGGCTGGCGGCCGAACACTTCTGCCCGCTATGGCCAAACGCGGACTGCACGAGGTCGGCCACCGCGAGATCAATATCGGCATTCGGCGTGATGATCAGAGCGTTCTTACCGCTGGTCTCCGCGAACATTCGCAGGTCGGGCTGCCATGAGCGGAACAGGTCTGCTGTCTCCGAACCGCCGGTGAGGATCACCGCGTTGACTGAGGTAATGAGGTGCCGTCCAACTTCGTTTTCGGGAACCGGCATGAACCGCAGCACCTGCTGCGGAACACCCGCGGCCCAACAAGCTTCGGCCACGATCTCGGCGCAACGAGGAGTTTCGGGCGCAGGTTTGAGCAGTACTGCGTTGCCGGCCGCCAGGCTCGACAGGACTCCGCCTGCCGGGATGGCGACCGGGAAATTCCATGGCGGGACGACCGCCACGACACCCAACGGTGTGAAACGAGCCGCGATCGTTTTGAGGGCGACTGCTGCGTCGCCGTAGTAGCGAGCGAAGTCGATCGCCTCAGCAACCTCGCCGTCGGCCTCAACGAACGTCTTGTTCGCCTCATGCACCATGGTCGTGATGAGTTCCCCGCGGCGAACAGCCAACTGGTCGGCGACACGGTGCAGGATCGCTTGACGCTCCGCGAGAGGAAGCTGGCCCCAACCGACCTGAGCGTCTTGGGCGCTGAGCAGCGCTTCGTCGACCTCGCGAATCGTGGTCAGGTCGGCGGTTCGCCTCGGTGCCGGGATGTCCGCCATCACCCGCGAGATCCACTCTTGGTTCGCGGCGAGGGTGGGGTCGGTTTCGGGCTCGTTGCGAAACGGCGTACCAATCCGGTATACGGACGTCGGCGGGGCCTGGCGGTCCTGAGTTCGGCGAGGCGATGACTCGACGTCGTTGCGTTGGGCCAGCGAGGTTCGGAAGATCTGTTCCTGAGCAGCAAACGCTGACGAACCGGGCTCGAGGTTGAACAGGTGCCGCAGGAAGTTGTCTTGCGATGCCGTTTCTTCGAGTCGGCGAAACAGATAGCTAATCGATACGTCGAAGTCGGCGGCGGCGACGGCAGGTGTATACAGCAGCATCGGACTCGCGGTCGGACCAATTTCGGTTGTTTGCCGGACCGCGAGGGCTTGTGCTGGTGCCATTCCCTGCAGCATCTCGAACTGGATCCGGTGACTCACGCCTCGGTCGGTCGCGAGGAGGTGAGTCCACGCAACATCGAAGAGGTTGTGGCTCGCCACTCCAAGACGCACGCCACGCATGCGGGATGGCGTGAGCAGCCAGTCCAGGCATCGTTTGTAATTGGCGTCGGCCTCAATCTTTGATGCGTACGGCGCCTGCGCCCAGCCGTGTACTGCGGCGTCGACGCGCTCCATCGCCAAGTTCGCGCCTTTCACGAGACGCACCTTCACCTCGCCCCTGTTTGTGGCGTGTCGGTCGTTCGCCCACTCGGCGAGCTGTTGCAACGCGTCGAAAGAATCGGGCAGGTAGGCCTGGAGAACGATGCCAGCGTCAACACCGAGAAGGTGCGGCTCGCTCAACACGTTCATGAACGCTTGCAGTGTCAGGTCGAGGTCGTGATACTCCTCCATGTCGAAGTTGATGAACGTGGGAGTGCTCGCATTCGCCGCAGTTTCGACCAGCAAACGAAGCCTCTCGGTCACTCGCCGCAAGCTGTCTTCGTGGGCGAAGTAGTTGAGCTGAGAGGCAATGGCCGAGATCTTGACTGACACGTAGTCAATGTCGGGCTGGTCGACGAGGTCGAGGAGTTCGTCGAGGCGACGCTCGGCTTCGCGCTCGCCCAACACGGCTTCCCCGAGCAGGTTGATATTCAGCGCAAATCCGGCTTCTCGGTTGCGGCGCAGGTGCGTCGCGAGCTTCTCTCGTTCCGCCGGAGCGACGAGGTGTCCAACAATGGAACGCATGCGCCGGCGCGCGAGCGGCACCACGATGGACGGCAGTATCCGGGCGAGGCGTGCTCCAGCCCGGAGCAGGACCCGGTCGATCGACGAGAGAAACTCCGGGAGTGTGCGTTCTTGCACGATTGCCCAAAGCTGTTGGGCCGCGACTCGGTCGTCGTCGGGTCGAACAACTCGATCAACGAACTGCATGACGAACCCGACACCATCAGGATCGGTAACGATCCCCTCGAGCTGGTCCATGGTTTGTTGCGTCTGTCGTGTCTCGCGGAGTTGTGCCTCTTGTAGCCAGCTGCCCACAAGGGCCACGGCATCGTCAACCAGGTCATCTGCAGTCACCCCTTTAGCGTGGCGGAACGCTGAGGAGCGGTCTTGTACGATGCCGACTGGAATGGCGACCGAATCCACCAAACCCTTGTTCGCGTGTCAGCCCGAGCTGGTTGCGCTGTGCGAAACGTTGGTCGACGTGATGTTCTGCGCCAAGGACCGTGATGGCACCTATGTCGAGGTGAACTCGGCCTTCGTTCGCCGAACCGGAAAGACATCCAAGCGAGATGTCATCGGTGCCCTTGCCCATGAGTTGTTCATTGAAGAGCTGGCCGAGCGCTACGAAGAGCAAGACGGTGAGGTCTTCGCGACCGGCAAGCCACTGAACGATCAACTTGAAGTAATTCGACGCACCAATGGTGAGCTCGGTTGGTATCTGACTACCAAATTGCCGGTGCGTTCTCAAGACTCCGGCGCCGTGATCGGGCTTGTGTCGCTGAGCCGAGATCTTCGGCGGCCGAGCTCAGAAACCATCACCTTCGACGGGCTTCAAGCAGTCGTCGACCATGTGCGGGCCCATATCGACTCGCCCGTCCGGGTGAGCGACCTCGCGGCCATCGCCGACTGCACCGAAACCCAACTCGAGCGCCGAATGCGAAAGGTGTTCGGTGTTACTCCGACGCAATACGTCGTCCGGGTACGAGTCGAAACGGCAGCCGCCATGCTGCGGGACACGAGCGAGCCGATCGCGTCAATAGCGACGCTCTGCGGGTTCTACGACCAGCCGGACTTCACACGGCGCTTCGCTCGACTCACGAACGAAACCCCCGCCCAATTCCGAGCTGCGGCAATCTCGAACGTTCCGCCATCGAGCGCTGGTAGGAAGTGAGCACGAAGGCCGGGGGAGATCGGGGACACGCATGACCAACGACGTCGCAAGTCTGGGGGTCAACGAGGTGTTGGCAGTTGCCAGTGAACGCACTGGCGGTCTGGAGGATCTCGGCGATGAGCCGTTCGTTGAGCCACTCGGTCGGCTGGTCGATTCACTCGCCCGCGACGGCCAACTCAACGACATCGGTCGGCTGATCTCGAACGAACGGATGTTGCTCCACACCGTCAACCGGCTGGGTTACGCCCGCGATCGTGCCACGATTTCAAACATCGCCGAGCAGAAGATTGTGCGGCCGGTTTTTATCATCGGCATGCCCCGCACCGGCACCACGATCCTGCACGACATCTTGGCGCAGGACCCCGACAGTCGGGCCCCGCTCACGTGGGAGGTGATGTTCCCGTCGCCTCCGCCCCAGAGAGACACGTTCGAGACGGACCCCCGAATCGCCATGTGTGAGGCAACCTTCCCGGGCCGTGATCTGCAGCTTCCTGGCTTCGATGCCATCCACCCGATGGGCGCGCAGCTGACGCAGGAGTGTGTGGTGTTGATGGGGGAGTCGATGTGCACGCCGTTGTTCCACAACCAGTTTCGAGTGCCCACGTATGAGGATTGGGTGGACCACGAAGCCGATTGGGCCGAGGTCTACAAGGTGCATCATCGCCAGCTCCAGCATTTCCAGTCGGGCCACGCCCGTGATCGCATGGTGCTGAAGACCGGCGCGCACCTGTGGGGCCTCGAACACCTGCTGGAGACCTACCCCGATGCCCGGATCGTCTTCACCCATCGTGACCCGGTGAAGTCGATGACCTCGTATGCGAGCCTGACCTCGATCGTTCGCCGGGTTGGCAGCGACAGCGTGGATCCCGTGGAAGTCGCCGATGACTGGACGGCGCGCCTGCGGCGGGTCCTGATGCATGGCATCGACGTGCGCACCGCCAAGGAGTATCCCGACGCCGTGTTCTACGACATGTTCTTCCCGGATTTCATCACCAACCAATTCCGAGTCGTCGAAAAGATCTACGAGGCATTTGGTCTGCCGATGACCGAGGCGGCGGCGGCCGGAATGCAAGCGTTCATCGACGACAACCCGCCGGGGAAACACGGCATCCATCGCTACTCACCCGAGGAGTTTGGTGTCGATCCTGATCGCGTCCGGTCGGAGTTCGCGGCCTACATCGACCACTTTGATCTCCGCCCCGAGAAAGCACGATGACTGACCCGGCCGATAGTCCAGCAACAATGCGGGCTTGGCGGGTGCACGAGTACGGCGATCCGCTCGACGTACTGCAACTCGACACCGTCCCGATTCCTGTGCCCGAGCCGGGTGAAGTTCTGGTCCGAGTGCAAGCGATCCCGTTCAACCTCAACGATCTTGAGCGCATCACTGGCGGCAACATGATGGCCCCGCCGGAGTTCCCGTATAGCCCCGGCATGGAAGTGATGGGAGTTGTCGACGCTTGCGGCGAAGGCGCCGAGCAGTGGCTCGGACGCAGAGTCGTCGCCACCACAAAACGCGCCCATGGCGGGTTCGCCGAACAGGCGATTTGTACGACCGGCGCGCTGTTCGACATGCCCGATGACATCGAGCTACCGGGTGCCGCCGCGCTCTACTTCCCGTTCCATCTCGCGTGGCTCGGCCTGTTCGACCGGGCCAAGCTTGTCGAAGGCGAAACGGTGCTCGTCCACGCGGCGGCCGGCGGAGCCGGCTCGGCCGCTGTCCAGCTCGCGAAGCATCGCGGGGCCCGGATTTTCGCGACCGCTGGTTCCGACGAGAAGGTCCAGCTGTGTCGCGACCTGGGCGCCGACGTCGCCATCAACTACAACACTGAGGACTTCGAGGCGGTCGTGCTGGCCGAGACCAACAACCGAGGTGTCGATGTGGTCTTCGACAACGTCGGCGAGGCGGTGTGGGACGCATCGATAAAATGCACGGCGTACAACGGCCGCTACGTGATGAACGGATTCTCATCGAACAAGACTGTCGCTGATGAACCGTTCGTGGTTCCGCGTCGTCTGGCGATGTCCAACATCTCGCTGTGCGGCGTGTTGCTCAACTACGCCGACGACGACACGATCGGCTTCCTCAAATCGGCGATGGGCTGGAACGTTGCGCCCACCTCGATGGGGGCGCAGATCACGGCCGAGATCGTCGAACTGGTTCGATCCGGAGCGGTGCGGCCAGTCGTCGGCACGGTCGGCGCCTTCGAGGACATCCCCGCTCTGATCGACGCAATGGCAAGACGGCAGTCCACGGGCCGGACCATCATCACGCTCTGAAGACCCCGCTTCGGGCCGGGGATCACTTCCCTGCACAGAGTGACGCCAGACTCACAGCTCGCTACAAAACGTCCACGCGGAGATGCCTTTCGCGAGCGCGGCCGACTAGGACCGGAGCGTTCGCCGCCGATTGGCGGAGTCCGGAAGTCTGCGGATGCGGACCGGGTTCCCCTGTCATGACTCGTGCAGTGTTCGATGGGGTCGGTTCTGCGACAACCGGAACTGAAGCGGCCTTCGTCGACGAACACCCCTGGCCGCTCGCTCGTCGTCTGGTGACCGATCGGGTGGCGTTCTGGCGCGGCGTGGAGATCCAACGCGACTGAGTTGGTGGTCGAGAAGAACTGCAGCTACGCGTTCTTCGGAAGTTCGTTGAACGG
>Ga0209709_10000282_pt1 | contig 48755 bp, 39 predicted proteins | sample ArcticOcean_MG_C_2_FD_187435 | JGI IMG/M metagenome (GOLD analysis project Ga0209709, IMG submission 187435) | Marine microbial communities from western Arctic Ocean - ArcticOcean_MG_CB4_136 (SPAdes) (version 2) | ecosystem: Environmental > Aquatic > Marine > Oceanic | place: Arctic Ocean... | reverse complement strand
TTCCAATTGAAACTCGAGCTTCTTGCGCCTTGTCCCAGTCCTCAGATTGAGCAGCTTTAGCAAAAACTCCAAACTCTTTGATACAGGAATGAACCTGCTTCATGTGTTTTTGCAAAGGGCTTATTGGAGACTTTCCAAATAAACTAGTAATATTTCCTGATTTAGTCATAACTATTTATCTCCATAAAAAGAATTATTTAGTACTACTTATTAATACCTCTAAAAAAACGAATTTTATACAAGAATTAAAAAAAAGTAATTAATTTAACAAATATTTTACCAGTGGAATTAGCTTCGCTTTGACCTGCTTATAACACGCCTCAAATTCTTCAAAATCCTTGCCATCTGGGTCATCAAAGCCTAAATGAACTAGCTCTGTTTTTCCTGGAAATATAGGGCAAGTTTGACTTGCATTATCACAAACTGTAATGACCAGGTCAAAGTCAATATGCAAGAGTGTTTCTAATCTTTTAGAATGGTACTCATCCTTCCATATATTCTTAATTTCTAATATTTTTTTTGCATTTGGATTTACTAAGCCGCTAACAGATACGCCACTCGAATAAGCTTTAATTCGATCACCAAGCTCACTATTGATTAGCGCTTCCGCAATAATACTTCGGCAACTATTTCCAGTACACAAAACCAATACTTTTTTCATGGTAACTAATTAAGAGTCAGATTGAAAAAGCTTTAAAAATACTTGCGCAGCAATTACAGCGCCAATAATAGTCGCCACTATATATATCCATAAGTGCTCATAATTACCGCTCATCACTGCAGGCCCAATACTTCGAGCTGGATTCATACTGCCGCCCGTTATTGGCCCTGCAAACATTGCCTCAAGACCAACCGTAAGGCCAATAGCCAGTCCCGCAAAATCTTTAGTGGCTTTCCCATGAACCGCAGAAGAGCAAATAACAATCATTAATATAAAAGTCAAAATCAATTCAAATCCAAAGGCTTGAGTTACTGAGCCATAGGGAAGAGTCGCGCCAAGATAGCTCACCTCCGACATAGTGACAAAGTTCTCATTAAGTAAAAAATATAGGCTTGCACTTGCAGCTATCGCGCCAAAAATCTGGGCGCCAATATATGGAATAACCTTCTTACTATCAAATTCCCCTATTGACCAAAAAGCTATCGTCACAGCAGGATTAAAATGAGCACCCGATAAATGGGCAAAGCTATAAATTAGTGCCACTACGACAAAGCCAAATGTGAGCGCTATACCAACATGGCCAAGAGATCCAGTAATATCATTAATCATCACGGCACCAGTTCCAGCAAAGACCAGGATGTAAGCTCCAATTAGTTCGGCAAGTAATTTTTTACGCATTTTCACTTAGCTTAATTTCTAAAGTGTAACATTATACAAACTATTTTTTTCTATCTAACACTATACTTTTAATGCCAAACCAATCAACTAATAATGAAGTTAATGTAATCATTTTAGCTGCCGGCCAAGGCACAAGAATGAACTCAAGTATATCCAAAGTGCTTCATGAAGTAGGTAATAAGACTTTAATCCAGCATGTCATTGATGCGGCGATGCCTTTGGCAAGCTCAATTAATGTAATTATTGGCCATAACTCAGAATCAGTAAAAAAATCAATACAGAATAATTTAGTTAAATGGGTTTTACAAAAAAATCAACTTGGTACTGGGCATGCAGTTATGCAGGCAATCCCCAGTATTAAAAAAGATTCCATGTGTCTTATTCTATATGGCGATGTTCCTTTAATTCAAACTCAAACATTAATAAATCTACTTGAAAAAGCAAATAAGACTGGCTTTTCTCTTTTAACAGTAATTCAGAATGACCCTTCAGGGTATGGTCGAATAATAAGAGACTCTTCAAAATCCATTCAATCAATTATTGAGCACAAAGATGCAAATACTGAAGAACTTGAAATTGATGAAATCAATACGGGCATTATGGCGATTACTGGAGCCTTATTAACAAAGTACTTAAATCAGCTCGAGCCAAATAATTCACAAGGCGAGTTATATCTTACTGATATTGTTGAAAAAGCAGTCAAAGATAATGTTAATATTGCTTCATTTATATGTGAGAATTCAACAGAAGTAATGGGGATCAATGATAAAAATAACTTGGCAGAGGCTGAAAGAGCTTACCAGTTAAAAATTGCAGACGAGCTAATGTCGGATGGTCTCACTATTAAAGATCCCAGTCGTTTTGATTGTCGAGGTAATTTAATTTTTGGAAATGACTGTATTATCGACGTAAATGTTGTCTTTGAGGGTGAGGTTAAGCTAGGGAAAAATGTACTAATTTCGCCAAACTGCATCATAAAAAACTCTAAAATTGGTGATCATGCTCATATCATGCCAAATTCAATTATTGAAGATTCTGTTATTGGAAGCCACGCCAGTATTGGACCATTTGCTCGCATTCGTCCAGAAACCAAGATCGGTAATCATGCAAAGATTGGTAATTTTGTTGAAGTAAAAAAATCAACAATTGGTGACAACTCAAAGGTATCACATTTAAGCTATATTGGGGATAGTCAAGTTGGTAAGGGCGTCAATATTGGTGCTGGAGTAATAACTTGTAATTATGACGGTGTAAATAAAAACCAAACAACCATTGGAGATGGGGCATTTATTGGTTCAAATAGCCAATTAATTGCGCCAGTCTCAATTGGTAAAAATGCAACCATTGGAGCTGGATCAACTATTACTCAAGATGCTCCTGATGAAAAACTGACGTTGAGTCGTAATAAACAATCAACGATTAGCAAATGGAAGCGGCCTCAGAAGAAATAAATGTTCCACCATATAGGATAACTGCTCAATGTTCAATCTTCCTAAGAATGTCTGGATATTAACTGCCTGTCTAGCTCTCTTTATGTCACTTAGCGTTTTTATGCTATTTGTGGGAGGTATTATTGGAAGCGCACTTGCGCCCTTAAAAAGTTTATCTACCTTGCCAGTTGCAACTATTGTAGTAGGAACTGCAATCAGCGTCATTCCAGCCATTCGATTGATGTCAATTTTTGGTCGCAAGAAAGTTTTTTTGAGCTCATGTATTTATACAATATTACTAATTGGTCTCTGCATTTTCTCAATCATCAATAAATCATTTTATTTATTTTGCTTTGCATCTTTCTGTTTGGGTGGAAGTGTTGCTGTTATGCAGCAATTTAGGTTTGCAGCAATTGAAAGCGTGGAGCTTGAACAAAGACCAAAGGCAACTGCAGTTGTTCTTTTAGGTGGACTAGTTTCGGCTTTTCTCGGAACTGAAATTGCAACTTTAGGCAAAGATTACTTTGATACAGATTTTGTTGGCTCTTTTGTCATTCTTTCCCTTTTATTTATTATTGCATTTATATTAATGTACTTCTTTAAGCCAGCTGAAAAGTTCAAGCAGCAGATTGATAATTCTAAAAGATCTCTAATGGATATTGTTAAGCAAGGGCCTTTTATAGTAGCAGTATGTGCGGCGACAACAGGCTATGTTGTTATGAGTTTTGTAATGACTGCAACACCAGTCAGCATGCACATAATGGATGGCTTTTCACTTCATCATACAAAATCAGTCTTACAGGCTCACGTCATTGCAATGTTTCTTCCATCTTTATTTACAGCGTACATTGTGAAATATTTAGGGCTTACTCGAATGATGATACTTGGAGTTATATTTTTCTTTGCCTCCGTTATTATTGCATATAGTAGTCATGCTCTTAGCAACTATTGGTGGTCTCTAGTACTCCTTGGTCTTGGGTGGAATCTCCTGTTTATAGGAGGAACGAACTTGCTCCCAAGGTCCTACAACGAAAATGAAAAGTTTAAAGTTCAATCAATCAATGATTTTTTAGTTTTTGGCCTCCAGGCTTTTGCAGCTCTTTCAGCAGGATGGTTTGTTTTTAACTTTAGCTGGGAAGTAGTTCTTTTATCAGTTATCCCATTATTATTTTTTCAATTATTTATTCTGTTATGGTGGCTATACAAAAAATAATTAATGCTTATCGATTATTTTTGTATTACAATGCTTGAAAATTCTATTGGACCAAATGATGATGAAAGTCATACAGCTTACCCCTTCAATTGGCGCAACAATCTCTGAAATTTCACTTAATAAGGATTTAAATAGTGAAACTATTGAGCAAATATACAGCGCACTTATTAAGCATCAAGTTATTTTTTTTAGAGGCCAGGATATTTCCCCAGATACTCACCTGAAATTAGCAGAAAGTCTTGGGGAAATTGATCCAGGTCATCCTGTCTACCCTCATGTTGAGGGACACCAAAGCATTGTCTTACTTAAAAATGATGTAAATAATAGGCCAGACACAAATGACTGGCATAAAGATCTTACCTTTAAATCAAACCCTCCCTTTGCAAGCATACTACATGGCGTCAAGGTTCCAAAAGTTGGCGGTGATACGCTTTGGGCTAGCATGAGTGCAGCCTATGATGAGTTGCCTAATGGATGGAAAGAGCACTTAGAAGGACTTGAAGCAATTCATGACATGGGCACATTTAGAAACGACTTTTATAAAGAAGGAGGCATCGATTCGGTTAACAGTGCTCTAAAGAAAGTTGGCTCAGCGGTTCATAAAATTATTGAAACACATCCTATTTCAGGACTCAAATATTTAAATGTAAATCAATCCTTCACTCGGAATATTATCAATGAAAGTCAAGGCCCAAGTGATAATATACTGCAATTCTTATATCAGCATATTTCTAAGCCTGAATTCCAAGTTAGATTTCACTGGGAAGATAATTCTATCGCTATTTGGGATAATCGGATTACTCAACATTATGCAGTTTGTGACTACTTGCCAGAGCTCAGGCACATGCAGCGAGTTACAGTTATAAATGATAAAAGAGATAAGTCCTAAATTCTACCCAAGCAAGTTAAAGCCTTGCTTTAGGTCATCAATTAACTCACTTGACTCTTCAAGCCCTATACTGAGACGTATTAAATGCTTTCCATCATGAACCCATTTTCCATCTCGCTTGTATGGTCTAGCAGTTAGGAGGCTTTTATAGCCGCCCCAGCTAAAACCAAGGGCGAACATTTCAAGTGAATTTGCAAAAATAGCAATTTTTTCTGCTGAATATGACTTTTTGAATGTGAAAGCAAATAATCCTGATGCGCCGCTAAAATCTCTCTTCCATAAATCATGCTGAGGATGTGACTCAAGACCAGGGTGAATTACAGTTTCAACAATATCATTCTTCTCAAGCCATCTTGCAACTTCAAAGGCTGTTTTTTGGTGCGCCTCTAGCCGAACCCTTAGCGATCTTAAACCTCTCAAAGCCTGGTAACAATCTTGTGGGTTGGCATAGTTCTCAACAGTATCAAAATATTTAGAAAACTCATTCGCATATTTTTGATTGACCGTTGTGCACCCCAGCAATACATCGGAATGGCCACAAATATACTTAGTTACAGATTGAATGGAGATGTCGATACCAAGGTCCAAAGGCCTTAAAAACAAAGGTGTTGCCCATGAATTATCCATTATTGTCATAATGCCGGATTTCTTAGCCTCTTTAACAATTAAAGCAATATCTTGAATTTCAAACGTATTTGAGCCAGGTGACTCTAAAAAAATTAATTTCGTTTTTTCGTTAATATAGTCACTAATTTCAGCTCCAATGTCAGATTCTATATGCGTTATTTTGACATTATATTTTTCAAGAATTTTGTGACAAAATCTTGCAGTAGGGCTATAAACATTGTCACATAACAACACTTCATCACCACTTTCCGTAAAGGCCATTAGGGTATTTGTAATAGCACTAATACCAGAAGGAAACGCATAAGAAGCATGGCCATTTTCAAGCTTACACATGGCCTCTTCAAAAGCCTTCTGAGTTGACAGCCCATGAGTTCCATAGTCAACACCAGGGTAATTCCCATCCAAAGCCAACTGCATATCTTCAAAATGATTAAATAGGACCGTTGAGCCGCTCTGGACATCGGGATTAATGGTTCTTATTTTTCTATCACCATATTTTTGGGTGTAATCAATCCATCCAACGGTATCATTTTTCTTAGTCATATATTTATAGGTTTAACGAATTGAAAATCATCATAGGTGGAATTGCAGCCTTTGTCCAGCAATTTTTGAATTCAAAAAATCAAAGCAATATCAATTTGCTAACAGCTGGGCAGTAAAGAGCAATCTTCGAAGGAATCTTAAAAAAATCTTCAAGAACCTCCTGATATGTTTTAATTTGTTTTTGGTGCGACAGTTTTTGCCGTTCAATAAACGAATCCATAGATTCGCCCTCATTAAGAGATGCCGTCTTGAAATCTATAATCCAAAGAGAGTCATCTTCAATAAATAATCTATCGATTATTACTGTTTTGGTTGAACTACTATACTCAGCTTCGACTTCAGTAGAGTCCCTATATTTAAATAGCCACTCAAAATCTTTGTCACGCTTTGTATTAAGAAGCAAAAGAGAGGCAGTTTTGGAGTATGAATGAATTAGTTTTGGGGGCAATCCAAACTCTCTAAATCTTGCATCAATACTTTCGAATGAAGGCTCAAATAAAGAATGCTCTAGAAAGTAATGAACTATCGACCCTAACGCACTCTGGTAAATCAAATCAACATTACTGGGCAAATTTTTGGATTGTGTAATATCACCCCCACCCCTATTGGAAACGGTTGATAGTGATTTGTTACGCTGAAGTTTTGGCAAGGAGGCCTCTACTGGGATGCTTGTATCTTGAATCGGAATGTCATCAATAGATTTTTGAAAATAATGACTTAAAAATGAGAGTAATGAACCACTAACCGCCTTGCCTGTTTTTGAAACACCACCTAGCAAATGAATCTTATCTTTTGCACGACTCATCGCAACATACAGCACTCTCATTAATTCAAAGTGTGTCTGTTGTTTTTGTAAATACTGCAAATAAAGATAAGTTTTACTCTCGGAGTCTTCGTAAGAAGATTTTATAGGTGCTAGCAAGATATTCTTATTTGAGAACTCTTGAATTTGCATTAAGGCTAGTGAGTCACTTTTTCCTTTTTTACCAAGGCCAGGAATAATTACAGTGTCAAACTCCAGGCCTTTGGCTTGATGAATTGTCATTAACTTAATTGGAGCAGACTTGGAAGGAGCAAATAAATCTTTAACCATCATCTCAATTGTCTTGATATCTAAACCTTGGTTTAATTCACAATGATTTAGTAATGAGAGAAATTGAGACCTGATACTTTTTTCTTGCTCACTTAATTCAATCTCATTACATAACTGACTCAAGGCATAAGAAAAACGCTCCACAAAAGAAAACTTACCTTCACTATAAATAGCCTCTTCGATCGCTAGGAATAAATGCCTAGAACGGACAGCACCATCGGCGCTCAAATCTTTAACTATATCGTCATCAATTAACTGACTAAAAATTGTCTTATCTATTGAATCACTAAAAGCCAATAAATCTTTCAAATTTAGCCCGCACCAAGGCGCTCTAAGAATAGAAAGCCAAGCCAAGCGATCAGCCAAACTAAGCAATGCCCTGGTTAAACTGAGAAGGTCTCTAGTAAAAAGATTAGACCTTAGAGGTTCCGTTTTTAAAGCTTCAAAATTGATATTACCTTCCTGCAGCAATAATGTAATGGCATTTAAATGAGATCTAGACCTTACAAGGACCGCAACTTCATGATTTGGATTAGTTGAAATAGAGTTTTTAATAATACTAACTACCATTTCAGCTTCTTCAAAATCTTGATCCGCACTAAATGGATAAAAAGTGACCGCATCATTTTGCCCAACCTGTGAAGCAGATTTAGATTCAGAATAATGAATCGCGCCCAGTAATAAATTATCTTGATTTGGAAATATTTGAGAAAAAATCTTATTATTTTTCTCAACAATACTTTTATTTGACCTAAAGTTAGAGCTTAATATTAATGACTTAATTTTAAGATTACCTATGCCATTTTTCATTACTTCAAGAAATATTCCAACTTGAGATTCACGAAATTTATAAATTGATTGCATTGGATCACCCACAAAAAAGATTGACTTTCCATCTCCTTCTTGCCAGCTATCAACTAGCTTCTCAATTAAGCTTAATTGTGAGTATGAAGTGTCTTGAAACTCATCAATTAATAGATGCTTAACTTGATAGTCCAACAATAGAGCAATATCACTTACCTCTTCACGACTATCAAGCGCATTAATTGCTTGCATACCAACTTCTGAGAAATCTTGCAAACTTTTTTCTTTAAAAATCATCTTCAACTCTGCAACACTTAACTTTAAAACTTGTGCAATATCATTGATATTTTTACTCGTTGACTCTGGAAAATATGCACTCGGTAAGTTGGATAAATTATTAAGTATTTTTTTGAATTCAACTTCAGAATCTAAACCCTCTAATATTTCTTTAAATACAAATTTTTCTTCCTTCAGCTCAACTGAAAATCCAATATTGGCATCAATTTTTTTTCTCCAGTTTCCAGTACTTTTTGTTAAAAGTAACTCAGAAATAGTTTGCCAATCACTTAAATCTTCGATAGTTGAGCCTGGCAACTTATTAATCTTAGAAACATCATCCCTGGTATTAATTTCTAATAAATTAAAAAAAGGTTTACCAAGTAGTCCAGAAGCAGCATCTCTTAATGTTCCAAGATATTCAACAATTAACTCTTGCGCTAGCATTTCTAATAAATTAATATCAAGAGCGCCCTCAATATATAGTTTTGGTAGCCATTGCTCTCGCTTTGAGAGCATCTGAACTATGAGTCGATAGAACCTATCTACATGATTATCAAGATACAATAAAACAGATGAGATGCTAGCTTGATATTCATCCTCCTCAATCAGCAACAGTGTGTTTTCTGCTGCTTCTTGATAAATTTGCTCATACTCATAAGTATTGATCATTGTTTGTGGGGAAATTAATTGATCAATAGATGGATACCTTGAAACAATTAAGCTTGAAAGCGAGTCAATAGTAAGTATTTTTATTCGAGAAGGGTGACTAAGTAAATCCCACTCTTTCAGATTTGATTGTTCTAGCACTTTATTGGCAAGATCAAAAGTTTTGAGCTTATGTAGCTCTTTGGGTGGTGGCAACTTTGCCCGATTTAGTGAGCTAATTATTCGATGCTTTAACTCATCTACCGCTCTGTTGGTAAATGTCATAACTAAAATATTTTCCGGCACATCTGCAGAGCCGAGTAATTTTAAATAACGCTGCGTTATAAGTTCAGTTTTTCCAGAGCCAGCCGGAGCCTGAACAATGAAAGAATCACTTATATTTAGTGCTTGATCTCTTTGCTTCTGATCATTCACATTGACTCTGGCGCGCTAACCCCTAGAATAGATAGCCCATTAAAGAGAACTTGTTTCGTTGCGTGGATTACTGTCAACCTTGCTTGCGTAAGGCCTTGATCCTCCACTATAAAAGGACAGGCATTATAGTAACTGTGAAATTGAGAGGCCAATTCACGTAAATAGTAAGCAAGCTGGTGAGGCTCGTACTGAACTGCAGAGGACTCTATAACGCCTTTATAACGACTCAACTCTCTTAGAATTGTTTTTTCACTTTCTTCTGTTAATAACCCTAAATCAGCATCTTTATAATTAAACACTACGCCCTTTTCTTGTGCTTGCTTGAAAACAGAGTTAATACGAGCATAGGCATATTGAATATAGAAAACTGGATTCTCATTTGTCTTTGATTTTGCTAGGTCTAGATCAAAATCCATATGCTGCTCTGACTTTCTAAGGATATAAAAAAAACGTGCAGCATCATTTCCTACCTCGTTTCTTAAATCCTCTAGGGTCACAAAAGACCCACTTCTAGTTGACATTTGTACTTTTTTTCCACCTCTATAAAGGTTGGCAAATTGAACTAAAAGAATTTCTAATTTTTCAGGGTCATGATTAAATGCAGCTATAGAGGCCTTAACTCTCGCAATATAACCATGATGGTCTGCCCCCCAAACATTGATTACTTTATCATAGCCTCGCTCAAACTTTTCAAGGTGATAGGCAATATCTGAAGCAAAGTAAGTATGATTTCCATTATCACGGACTACAACACGATCTTTTTCATCTCCATAATCTGTTGTTTTAAACCACAAAGCGCCATCCTTTTTATAAATGTGCTTACTGTCTTGAAGTTGTTTAATGCTAGCCTCAGAAAGTCCATTATCAATCAATGATTGCTCTGAAAACCATTTTTCAAAGACCACTCCAAACTCAGCTAGATCTTTTTTGATACCGCTAAGAATACTTTCAATGCCTACTGTAAAAATAGATTTAAAGCCTTCACCTAATAACTCTTTTGATCTTAAAATTAACTCATCAATATGAGACTCTTTATTGCCTCCTTCAAGCTCATCTTTACAGATGCCCTCAAAAACTAATGCCGAATCTTTGTGAAAAGCATCGCTATGTACCTCCATAATATTACTGGCAATATCACTAATATACTTTCCTTGATAACCATTATCAGGAAACCTTATTGTTTCTCCACAGAGCGATAAATATCGCAAGAAAATACTGACAGATAAGATATCCATCTGCCTACCTGCATCGTTTACATAGTACTCATTATCAACTTTATAGCCAACAGATCTTAGTAGGTTAGAAACAGTTGCCCCATAAGCGGCCCCTCTTCCGTGACCAACATGAAGAGGGCCTGTCGGGTTCGCTGAAACGTACTCCAAAAGAATACTTTGGCCTGCTCCTATATTAGAGGCTCCATACCCATCTCCGCCTTCAATAATTTCATTTACAACCGCGGCACTTGACTTATCTGACAGAAAGAAATTAATAAACCCAGGGCCAGCAATTTCTGTTTTTTCAATAAAATCAGCACCGCCCAATTGGTCGATAATAGCTTGCGCTAGTTTAAGTGGACTGGTTTTAGCTTGCTTTGCCAACATTAAGGCTATATTTGTCGCATAATCACCATGACTTTTATCTTTGGTATGATCTAGCCGAACTTTTGAAGGCATCTCACTAAGCAACCCTTGATCAATTAAATCATGGATGCATTTAGTAAGAAGATTTTGCAGTTGCTCTTTCATATAATTAACTCGTTATTACTTTTTTGATTTTAGAACCTATTTTAATTTAACACATCAACAAACTCATACTCAAATTCAATACTTAAGATTTAGTGAGCCTCTTGCCAGTTTAAGCCAATTCCTACATCAACTTCTAAAGGAATACTTAACTTCAAAGTATCTGACATCATAGACCTTACAACCTCACCATACTCTTTAGCTTTATCAGCTTGAAGTTCAAATACAAGCTCATCATGAACTTGCATAATCATCTTAACTCCATTGTTTTCTCTATCAATCCAAGACTGAATATCCAGCATAGCCTTTTTTATAATATCTGCGGATGAGCCTTGCATAGGCGCATTAATTGCAGTTCTTAATGCGTGTTGTTGTAACATTTTATTTTTTGAATTAATTTGAGGCAAGTACAGCCTTCTGCCTAGAATTGTTTCTACAAATCCCTGTTCTTTCGCTCTTTCTTTAGTTTCATCCATAAATCTTAAAACACCAGGATAGTTCTCAAAATAACCATCAATATATTGCTTGGCTTCCGTTCTAGAGACGTCTATTTGTTTTGCCAAACCAAACGCACTCATCCCATAAATTAAGCCAAAGTTTATTGCCTTAGCCTTTCGGCGTTGATCTTTAGTAACATTTGAAAGTTCGGTATCAAAAACTTGAGAAGCTGTTGCACTATGAACATCAATATTATTATTAAAAGCCTCAATTAAGTTTTTATCCTGTGAAATATGCGCCATTATTCTGAGCTCAATTTGAGAATAGTCCGCTGCAAGTATTACATTATTTTTATTTGCAATAAATGCTGATCTAATTTGAGCGCCTCGTTCCGTTCTAATTGGAATATTTTGAAAATTAGGTTTCGAAGAAGAAAGCCTTCCTGTTGCAGTCACTGCTTGATGGTAAGAAGTATGAAGTCGACCAGTCTTTCTATTAATTTGTTTAGGCAAAGCTTCCAAATAAGTAGAATTTAATTTTGTTAAAGTTCGATAAGACATTATCAAGTCAACTAATGGATGGTCGAGCAACTTTAAAGCCTCTTCATTTGTTGAAGGCTGACCCTTTGCTGTTTTCTTTTTTGGCTCTAAGCCAAAGCCCTCTTCACTAAATAAAATTTGCTGAATTTGCTTGGGTGACTCAAGATTAAACTCATCGCCTGCAACCTCAAATGCTTCAGCCTGAATTTTCATCATTTCAGCTTTAACCTCTATCTGCTGATTAAAGAGTGATGTTTCATCTACAAAAGCACCATTTCTCTCTAATTTCAACATAATTTTTATTAATGGAATCTCTACACTTTTATAAAGCAGCATCAATTTAGGATAATCTTGAAGCTTTGAGTCTAAAACATTATTCAGTTCATTTGCTACAATAACATCTTCGCACGCATAAGGCATTGCTTCATCAATGTTAACCTGGTTAAAGGTTAGTTGCTTTTTTCCACTACCAGCCACATCTGCATAATGAATTGTTTTGTGCCCCAAATAGTGCAAGGCTAAATCATCCATATTATGTCGGCTTGCTACTGAGTTTAAACAATAAGATTTCAACATGGTGTCATCAATAATGCCATTTAAACTAATATCAATATTAGCAAGAACATGAGCATCATATTTTAAGTTTTGACCAACTTTACCAATAGTTTCATTCTCAAGTAGGGGCTTTAAAGATGACATTACCTTATGTCTAGCTAACTGAACTGGCGCATCTAAGTAGTCATGAGCAACTGGCACATAATAACTATCTTTCTCAACAAGAAAAACAAGACCAACAATCTCAGCCTCCATATAGTCAAGACTATTAGTTTCCAAATCAAATACAAAAGATTTACTACTGGACAACTTAGTAAGCAATCCAGAAAAGCCTTCTTCTGTGAGTACTAGATTTTGAGAGTACCCTTCAAGAGAAATACTAGAAACAGGGCTTGGAGTTTCATCACTCTCTTGCTCCTCAAACTGAGCAACTTTAGAGTCTTCCTTTTCACCTAATTGCTTAAGCCACATAGAAAAACCATACTCTCTAAAAAGCTTTAATAACTCCCCTTTGTTTTCACCAGGCTCTTCTAATAAAATATTTAACGGTAGTTGAACATCAAACTTAAGCTGAACTAATTTATAAGAAAGATCTAGTATTTCAAAAGACTCTCTTAGTTTTTCGCCAACCTTCCCACCTATTTTTTCTGCATTGGCCTTAACACCCTCAATGTCTTCATAAAGCTCAAGCCACTTTGATGCAGTTTTTGGCCCAACACTAGGCACTCCAGGTATATTGTCAGCTGAGTCACCAGTTAATGCCAGTAAATCTAATATTTGGTGAGGATTAACACCCATCTTCTCTTTAACCTCATCTTCGCCATAGAGTTTACCCTTCATATCAAGTTGCTTAATATTGCCGCCGACTAATTGAAAAAGGTCTTTGTCACCACTCGCAATAATTGTTTCAATGCCTTCTTCACGAGCAAGCTTAGCCAATGTTGCAATAACATCGTCGGCTTCGACTCCTTTCTCGCATAAAAAATGAAAGCCCATTGCTCTAACTATTTTATAAAGAGGTTCAATCTGAATAACTAAATCATCCTCTGCTGGGCTTCTGTTTGCTTTGTAGTCTGGAAACATTTCATGACGAAAATTTGAACCTTTTGCATCAAAAATCATAATAATCTTTGCGCCCTGATATTTTCTTTGCAAATGTTTTATCGCATTTACAACACCAAACATAGCTCCAGTAGGAAAACCACTTTCATTTGTCAAATTTTGAGATAGCGTTGAGAAATATGAGCGGAATAAAAACGCTGAGCCGTCTACTAAAATAAGTTGCTGATTCATTCTCAAATTTTACCTCTAAACCAAGTTTTTTTATTGGAAACTATTTGAGGAATTAATACTTTAAGACTTTATATTTTGAGCTTATGCATGAATTGTTAGATAAAATATACCAATGTCAGATGCTCTCATAACTCTAAACAATATTAGCCTTAGCCATAATGGGAAAAATATCCTTGATGATGTCAGCTTTAAACTTCATCCAGGTGAATTTATTACTTTAATTGGTCCTAATGGTGCTGGAAAAAGCTCATTAATTAAGATTCTATTAGGCGTTATTAAACAGGATGCTGGAGAAATTATTCATAGTGGCAATTTAAAACTTGGTTATACACCTCAATCATTTACCGCAAATCCATATATTCCAATATCTGTTATAGATTTTTTGACTTTAAATCAAAAATTTGATCGTGTGTTTACAAGTCAAACTTGTGAGCTTACTGGTATTGAAGATTTACTTGAAATGCCACTCAAAAATCTTTCAGGTGGTGAATTACAAAAAGTTTTATTAACTAGAGCACTTCTTAATAAACCCAATGTATTGATTTTGGATGAGCCAGCACAAAACCTTGATGTTGATGGTCAAATGCAGCTCTATAAATTAATTCAGGATATTCATCAAAAACAAAACTGTGCTGTACTCATGGTTTCTCACGATCTTCACAGAGTCATGAAGGAGTCAACTCAAGTTCTATGCCTTTATCATCATATCTGCTGTGAAGGGCTCCCTGAGTCTATATTAAAAGATGCTCAATTCAATGATTTATTTGCTGATCAAATCCATGATTTAATGGCTACTTATGAGCATCATCATAACCACCAACACGAACATTAGAGAAGTCCAAATAGGCTCTAAATGATATAATTAACTTTTTTTTATTAATAAGATTATGAAAGATATTATTGAAGCCGCATTTGAAGATCGCGCGCATATTACTCCAGACTCTGCAAGCAAAGAAATTAAAGAGGCTGTTGATGAAGCAATCCACCTCCTCGACTCAGGAAAAGCTAGAGTGGCAGAACAAAGAGGTATTGGCGACTGGCAGGTTAATGAATGGTTAAAGAAGGCGGTATTGCTCTCATTTAGGCTTGCAGATAATGTACCCTTACAATCTGGCTTTACGCAGTACTATGACAAAGTTCCGTCCAAGTATGCAAACACCACAGCTGAAGAGTTTCAAGCGTCAGGTGTAAGAGTGGTTCCTCCAGCAACTGCTAGAAGAGGATCGTATATAGCCTCAAATACGGTTTTAATGCCATCTTATGTTAATATTGGCGCATATGTTGATTCTGGAACAATGGTCGATACATGGGCTACTGTAGGTTCTTGTGCCCAAATTGGCAAAAATGTTCACCTTTCAGGTGGTGTAGGTATTGGTGGAGTGCTTGAGCCTTTACAAGCGAGTCCAACAATCATAGAGGATAACTGCTTTATTGGAGCTAGATCAGAAGTAGTTGAAGGCGTTATCGTTGAAGAAGGTGCTGTTATATCAATGGGCGTTTATATTGGTCAATCAACAAAAATCTTCAATAGGATGACAGGTGAAGTGACATATGGTCGAATACCGGCAGGCTCAGTGGTAGTCTCTGGCAACCTTCCATCAGCAGATGGAAGCTATTCACTTTATTGCGCCGTTATCGTTAAACAAGTTGACGCTAAAACAAGATCTAAGGTTGGAATTAATGAACTTCTTCGAGGAATTTAGCTCAATCTTTTTCAAATAATAAAAAACCCGCCATTAGGCGGGTTTTTTATTGAGTTAATATGTATTACTTAGTAAATATTTTGTACAGCAAACCAACAGCAATTAAACCGACTAAGTTTGCAGCTCCAAGTCCAACAATAATATCCGTAAGTCTAGCGATAATATCGCCAGGAAGGAATGCAGCTTGACTTCCAAAAATTATTTGAACAACAACTGCAAGCGCAATAATACTTACACCTACTTCAGTTAATTTTTTTACCCATCCAATTACATTATCTAACATACTCTCTCTCCATTTTTTTTAAGACAACCAGATTCTAGGCTGATTGATAAACTTTTTATAGTATCAAAATGACTGTGTCAAGTTTTTCAGAGTCATAATGACTCAAAATTTGCTAACTTTAGCGAAGTAAAATAGGCATTTAATGATAATTTCACTCAGATAATAAAAAACCCGCCTAATGGCGGGTTTTTTATTGAGTTAATATGTATTACTTAGAAAAGATCGTGTACAACAATCCTGCTGTAATTAAACCAACTAAGCCAGCACCACCTAGAGCACCGATCATATCCGTAAGCCTAGCAACAACATCACCAGGTAGGAATGAAACACTTGAACCAAATATTACTTGAACAACAACTGCAAGTGCTACAAGACCAACACCAGCTTCAGTTAATTTTTTTATCCAACCAGTTACATTACTTAACATATTTTCTCTCCATTAGTTTTAAAAGAACCAGCTTCTCTTGCTGATTGGTGAACTTTTTATAGTAACAAAAACAGGGTGTCAAGTTTTCTTGATGAAAAAAAGCAAAAAAACAGACCAAAATGACGTAAAAATAGTCAATTGTTGTAAAAAAACAACAGAATCTAAACCTAGGTAATTACTGAAAGAAAAATTCCTAAAAATGCAGTCATACCAATGAAATTATTATTAATAAATGCCTTAAAATATTGCTCTTTTTGACGTTTATTCATTAAGAATTGATGGTAAATCATAAAAAATATAATAATAATCAAAGAAAAGTCATAAATTAGTCCTAAATTGAAAGCATTGCCAATTAATACAAAAATAATAATTAGTAAAACTTGCAATAAACTTATAATAATTTGATCATATTTTGAAAAAAGAATTGCCGATGATTTAACTCCAATCTTTAAATCCTCATCACGATCTGCCATCGCATAAAAAGTATCGTAAATCAAAGTCCAGACTAGAGTTGCCATAAAAACTAAACCAGAATTGAAAGGTAGCACACCAGTTTGAGCACTAAAAGCCATAGGGACGCTCATTCCAAATGCAGCGCCCAAAACCAGTTGAGGTAAATTAGTCCAACGCTTTGTAAAAGGATAAAGGGTGGCTAGTGCAAGTGCAAGTAAGGACAATTTAATAGTTAAGGTATTAGTTTGAAGGACTAGAACTAATGCAACTAATAGTAATAAACCAAACAATATTAATGCAGAATTGGCTGAAATTTCACCAGTGACCAGAGGCCTTCCCTTGGTTCTTACTATGTGCTTATCAATTTTTCGATCTGCAAAATCATTAATAACGCATCCAGCAGTTCTCATTACAAAAACCCCTAGAGTAAAAATGATTAATAAATCAAAATCAGGCCACCCATCTGCACTTAAAAATAATGCCCAATAAGTTGGCCACAAAAGTAATAAGGACCCAATAGGCTTATCAAGCCTCATTAAGCGTATATATGCATTCATAGTTTATTTAAAAAATCTTCAAGATCATTAGGAAGAGGTGCTGTTACCTTTTGAATTTCATTAGTAAGCGGATTTGTAAAAACAATTGATTTAGCATGTAAAAAAAGTCGATTCAATCCTTTTTTTTTCATAAATTGATCAAAACTATTATCTCCATACTTATTATCTTGGGCTACTGGATGGCCAGCATGCTTTGCATGAACTCTAATTTGATGCGTCCTACCAGTCTCAATAACTACTTCAACTAATGAAGCGCTTTGATCGTCCATTAGAAAATTTTTAATAGGGTGAAAATGACTTACTGAATCTTTTCCTTTTGAATCAATAACGCTATTCCTTGAGTTTTGATAAATTGGTGCGTCAATAGAATGCCTTTTCTTACTCCAGCTATTTTTTACAAGTGCTATATAGCGCTTTTCCAGTTGGTGATTAACTAACTGTTCATGAAATGATTTTAAGACTGACCGTTTCTTTGCAAGAATCAAGCAACCTGAAGTGGCCCTATCAAGTCGATGGACAAGTTCAATAGGCTCTTTATATTGACTTTTAAGTGCCTCAATAATACCGATACTGACACCACTCCCACCATGAACAGCCATTCCATGGGGTTTATTTAGTACTAATAAGCCTTTGTCCTCATAAATAATTGAAGAATTCAGCAACTTAAGCACTCCTTCAGATGGATTAATATCCTTTTCAGTAGAGGTTCTAATAGGCGGAATTCGAATAATATCTTCAGAAATAAGCTTATAGTCTGCTTTTTTTCTACCTTTATTGACGCGGACTTCGCCTTTTCTAATAATTCGATAAATGCGAGACTTTGGAACACCTTTAAGCTGCTTAATTAGATAATTATCAAGACGCTGACCTATTGAGAATTCATCGACTGTTATAAACCTTGGTGCATCATGAGTAGTCATAAAATCACGAAAAAAATAACCGATTAAAGTTCTCTGTAGTGACTTTAGCAATCTCAGAAATACTCGTATTGCGAATTTCTGCAAGTTTTTCCGCTACATAGTAAGTATAAGCTGGACTATTAGGCCTGCCTCTATTAGGGACAGGAGTTAAATATGGTGAGTCTGTTTCAACCAAAAGGCGGTCGGCAGGTATTTTTTTTGCAACATCTCGCAGAGATTGGGCACTTTTAAACGTCAAAATACCTGAAAAAGAAATATAAAAACCAAGGTCTAATGCTGCTTTGGCAGTCTCCCAATCTTCAGAAAAGCAATGCATAACAGCTGATTCGGCCTTCTCTTCAGAGAGAATTTTGATAGTATCAGATTTAGCTTCTCTGGTATGAATAATAAGAGGTTTACCCGAAATATTGGATGCCTTAATATGCCTACGAAAGCGATCTCTTTGCCAATCAGCTTGATCTTCCTTGACATGAAAATAATCCAAGCCCGTTTCACCAATTGCGATGATTCTGTCGCTTTGTGCATAGACTAATAATTCTTCAGTGGTTGGATCCTTACAATTAGTTTCTGTAGGGTGAACTCCGACTGATGAATAAATACTGGAATGAGCTAACGCGAGATCATGTACTTGATCAAAATGCTCCAAATCAATACAGACGCATAGAAATTTAGTTACAGAGAGCTCACTAGCATGCTTGAGCATTGACTCAACACTCCCTCCAAAAGCATCTAAATCAACGCGGTCTATATGGCAATGAGAATCTATTATTTGCATAGTAAAAAATTATAGCTGAATTTCTAAAAGTGAACGATTATCTGACACAAATGGAACTTTTAAAGTATGTACTTTAGACTTCATTTTATCAACATTTTCTTCATCGATATTATCACCCTTCATCATTAAATAGCGCCCATCAGCTGATATTAAATGTTTTGCTTTTTTGATAGTACTAGCTGCATCTGAAAAGGCGCGAGAAGTTACTTGAGGAAAAGATTCATGATAACTAAATGATTCGACCCTACTATTAACTACTGTTAAATTAGCCAAAGACAGTTCTGTTTTTACCGTTTGCATAAATCGACATTTTTTACCAACACTATCAATTACAAACACACTAGTTTCTGGCCTCATAATTGCAATAATAATGCCAGGTAATCCAGCTCCAGAGCCAATATCTAGTAATAATCCTGGTTTGATAAAACTTAATATTGATAAGCTATCCAAGAAGTGTTTTTTAATTGACTCTATAGGGTCGCGTATTGCACTTAAATTGTATACTTTATTCCATTTAATAATAAGTGAATGGTACTTAAGCAGTTGTTGCACTTGAAGCTCTGAAAGACTAATACTCATTAACTCCGCACCTTCACAAAGCAATCTCTCGTTTTCATTCACGACAGCGCTTTGTACGTTTTCAAAAAAACCAATAATATAGAAATTGATGCCGGAGTGACGCCCTGGATTCTACTAGCTTGGCCAATTGTTTCAGGCTTGAATTCATTCAACTTTTGCCTAACCTCATTTGATAGGGCTTTAATCTCACTGTAATCGATATCTGCTGAAAGCTTGGTGTTTTCATTTTTTCGATATTTTTCAATTTCATCTAACTGTCGTTTTATATATCCCTCATATTTAATTTGATTTTCTACTTGCTCGATAATCATTCTATCTTCCAGGAATGGTTTCGCTTTTTCAATTTTACTAAGCAACTTATAATCAATATTTGGTCTTTTTAACAAGGCCTCTAAACTATATTCATGACTAAGCTTTATTCCCAATACTTCTTCAGCTTGAGTGTCTCCAGACTGAATCCAAAAAGACTTTAAACGTTTTTTTTCAATTGCTACTTGCTCGTATTTTCCATTAAAAGAAAGCCAACGAAGATCATCAACAAGCCCCATCTCTCTAGCCTGTGGCGTTAGTCTTTCATCAGCATTATCTTCTCGAAGTAAAAGTCGATATTCTGCCCTAGAGGTAAACATTCGATATGGCTCTGTTGCTCCTTTGGTAGTCAAATCATCGACCATAACGCCAATGTAAGACTCGTCCCGTTTAGGTGTCCAAGGATCTTTCTCTTGAACCTGTAAAGCAGCGTTAATTCCAGCTAGCAAACCTTGTGCAGCAGCTTCTTCATAACCAGTAGTGCCATTAATTTGTCCCGCAAAAAACAGGCCTGATATTTTCTTAACTTCGAGTGTTTGTTTCAATCCTCTAGGATCAAAAAAATCATATTCAATAGCGTAGCCTGGCCGAATAATCTTTGCATCTTCAAAGCCTTTAATTGAGTTTACAAAATCCTCCTGAACTTCATATGCCAGCGAAGTAGAGATGCCATTAGGATATACCTCATGAGTTGTTAGGCCTTCTGGTTCAACAAATATTTGATGCGAATCTCTTTCTGCAAATCTCACAACCTTGTCCTCAATAGAAGGGCAATACCTAGGGCCGACACCTTCAATTTTTCCACTATAGAGTGGCGAGTCTTTTAGGCCATTAGTAATATATTCATGAGTTTTGGCGTTCGTATGCGTAATAAAACATGGAATTTGTTGAGGATGATCTGTTGGCTTTCCCATAAATGAAAAGCTTGGTAATGGAGTGTCACCCTCTTGTTTTTGTAATACATTAAAGTTAATTGTTCTTCCATCAAGACGAGGAGGGGTTCCTGTTTTTAGCCTTCCTACACCTAAATCATATGAGCGTAACCTCTCAGACAAAACATTAGCAGGTGCATCTCCAGCCCTTCCTCCTTGATAATTCTGTTTGCCAATATGTATAATTCCACCTAAAAAAGTGCCTGAAGTTAAGATAACCTTATCTGCAAAAAATTCCAAGCCCATTTGAGTTATAACGCCCTTAACTCTATTATTTTCAATAATTAAATCATCAACTGGCTGCTGAAATATACTTAAATTTTCTTGATTTTCAATTGTGCTTCTTATGGCTGCTTTATATAATATTCTATCTGCTTGCGCTCTAGTAGCCCTAACAGCTGGCCCTTTAGATGCGTTGAGTGTTCTAAATTGAATACCTGATAAATCAATAGCTTTGGCCATTATGCCACCCATCGCATCAATCTCTTTTACAAGATGGCCCTTACCAATGCCGCCAATCGCAGGATTGCAACTCATCTGACCCAGTGTCTCAACATTATGAGTTATTAGTAATGTATCGACACCCATTCTAGCTGATGCAAGAGCCGCCTCAGTTCCAGCATGGCCACCACCAACAACAATTACAGGATAATATTTGCTTTTATTCATTCTTTTTTGTTTTTCAATAAAAAAGGCCCGAAATAATTCGGGCCTTTTATTATACGCTTTAAGCTTTAGACTAAATTATTAAGTCTAAATCTGATAAGAAATCAAAGATTAATACTTATACCCAGCTTCGAATAACGTATCTTGAGAAGAGGGCTGAGAGCCAGCAACATAATCTCCAGTAGAAGACTCTGAGTTAGCTTGACATCGTGCCATTAAAGCTTTTTGACCTGCTTCAATATCACTACCCTTCCACGCTTGTAAACATGATTGCTGGAGAGCTCTTCCATAAGAAAATGTCAAGCTTGTCGTGCTCTTATGCTCGATACTATTCATGGTGTTAAGATAAACTGAAGCATCTTCTTCCGTTAACCCACCTGAAAGAAACATAATTCCTGGAACTGCGGATGGTACGCAACGATTCATTGTACGAACTGTCATCTTAGCAACCTCTTCCGAGCCAGCTTTATTAGAATTATCAGCTCCAGAAACCGTCATTGAAGGCTTTAATAATGTCCCCTCTAAGAAAACATTATTTTCTGAGCAAGCTTTGTAGACTTCAACCAAGACTTTTTCTTGTACTTCTGCAGTCTTCTCAATAGTATGATCACCGTCCATTAAAATTTCAGGTTCAATAATAGGCACAAGTCCTGACTCTTGGCAAATTTTTGCATATCTTGCAAGGCCCCAAGCATTTTCTCTAATTGCAAGATCTGTTGGACATCCATCAGCAGTAATTTGCAAAACAGCACGCCATTTAGCAAAACGAGCCCCTTGTTTATAATACTCAGCAGTTCTCTCAGCAAGTCCTTCTAGCCCCTTACACCATGTTTCTACTTCATGCCCACCAGCTAATGGACTTAAGCCTTTATCTACCTTAATCCCAGGAATTATTCCCAGCTTATTAATTTTTGAAACCATAGTCTCACCATCAAGATGATTTTGATAAAGCGTTTCTTCAAAAAGGATGACCCCACTAATAAACTCACCGATACCTTCTGCAGTAAAGAGCATCCCACGATATGCTTGGCGATTTTCTTCTGTATTTTCTACATTAATCCCAGCAAGACGCTTCCCTATAGTTGGAGTAGACTCATCTACTGCAAGTAACCCTTTACCTCTAGCAGCCAATTGATTGGCAGTTTGTCTTAATTCTTCTTGATTATTTATCATAATTTTCACCCTTGTATTTTACTTTTAATAATTTCCATCGCCAACACGCAAAATTTTCATCAGGTTTGTGCCGCCTGACTTATCTTTATGCATCCCCTTTGTTACAATAACAATATCACCTTTTTCAACTTGGGACTTATCCTCAAGATTTTCTATAACATGGCTATTGACATCATTCCAGTCATCAGCACTTGTTTTGTCTATATAACAAGGATAGACGCCTCTATAAATAGTAACTTTCTTTAAAGTTTTGTAATTATCAGACATTGCAAAAATTGCAATATTTGAACTAATTCTTGACATCCAGAGCGCTGTTTTTCCAGTTTGAGTTAAAGTTGCTACAACCTTTGCACCCAAATGGTTTGCAGCATACATAGAGCTCATAGCGATTGTCTCATCAATACCTTCAAAGTGTTCGTGAAGCCTATGATGAGATACTTTTGCTGTTGGACTTTTTTCTGTTTCCAAACAAACATCACTCATTGTTTTTACTGCTTCTACAGGATACTTACCTACTGCAGTTTCTGCAGACAGCATAACTGCATCAGTGCCATCTAAAACTGCGTTTGCAACGTCAAAAACCTCTGCTCTAGTTGGAATAGGACTGGTAATCATCGACTCCAACATTTGAGTTGCGGTTATAACAAATCTATCATTGGCTCTAGCTAATAAGATTAAACGTTTTTGCTGGGCTGGCAACTGAGGATCACCAATTTCAACACCTAAATCTCCACGTGCAACCATAATTCCTGCTGATTCTTGAATAATTTCATTAATCACATCCTCTTGAAGTGCCTCCGCTCGCTCAATTTTTGCAATAACACTGGCATTAGACCCAGCCTCTTTAAGGAGCCTCTTAGTCTCACGAATATCGTCTGCATGAATAGGAAAAGAAATAGCAACATAATCAGCATCTGCCTTTGCTGCAGTCAAAATATCTCGCTTATCTTTTTCTGTTAAAGCGCTTGCACTTAGTCCACCACCACGTAAATTTATTCCTTTATTATTAGACAGAATTCCGCCCTGTAGGACCTCAGTTAAAATTTTTGGTCCCCCTATCTGTATTACTTTAAGAATGATTTTTCCATCATCTAGCAGCAAGGTGTTTCCAACTATTAAGTCACTTGGAAGCTGTTTATAAGCTATGCCAACAGATACCTGACTTCCTTCAGATTTTGGAAGCTCTGCATCAAGAGTAAATTGATCACCCTTATTTAGCTCTATCTTGTCATTTACAAATGAAGAAATTCGAATTTTTGGACCCTGAAGGTCCATCAAAATACCAACAAACATATCATTGTCTTTTTCGTATTTCCTGACTTGAGCAATTCGTTCTAGGTGTTCTTTTTCATTATTATGCGAAAAATTAATTCGAACAACGTTTACTCCAGCATCTAAAATTCCTTTTAAAACTTTGGGATCATCAGTTGACGGTCCGAGAGTGGCTACAATTTTTGTTCTTCTATTGATTATTTTGCTCCTGCATTCTTTTCTCTAACACTTCAACAACTGGAAGTTTTTTGCCTTCTAAAAACTCTAAAAATGCGCCTCCACCTGTTGAGATGTAGGATATTTTATCTTCGATATTAAATTTACTAACTGCAGCTAATGTATCGCCACCACCTGCAATTGAAAAAGCATCTGAATCTGCAATCGCGTGCGCTATTTTCTCAGTGCCATTTGCAAACTGGTCAAATTCAAATACACCTACAGGTCCATTCCAAACTATTGTTCCAGCATTTTTCATAATTTCACATAACTCAGCAGTGGAATTAGGGCCAATATCAAAAATCATATCATCAGAAGCAACACTACTTGAATTTTTGCTTTCTGCAGTTGCAAACTCAGAGAATTCTTTTCCACAAATTACATCGCCGGGTATAGGAATCTCACAATGCTTCATTAATGCTTGGGCTGTAGGAATAAGATCATGCTCACACAAAGACTGGCCAACACTATGGCCTTGAGCCGCAATAAATGTATTCGCAATACCACCGCCAACCACTAGCTGATCAACAATCTTAGAAAGTGCGTCTAACACCGTTAATTTAGTTGATACTTTTGACCCTCCAACAATCGCAACCATTGGTCTTTTTGGGTTTTCAAGCGCCTTCCCAAGTGCTTCAAGCTCGCCTACAAGTAAAGGTCCGGCGCAAGCAATCGCTGCAAACTCAGCAACACCATAAGTTGAGGCATGTGCTCTATGTGCAGTCCCAAAAGCATCTTGAACACAAACGTCGCACAAAGATGCCATTTGTCTTGACAAGGACTCATCATTTTCTTTTTCACCTTCATTAAATCTGACATTCTCACAAAGGACAACTTCGCCGAAATTCATCTCAACACCATCAAGCCAGTTTGACTCAAGAGTTACTGGCTGCCCTAGTAAAACAGAGAGATGTTTAGCTACTGGCTTAAGTGAATATTTTTCATCGAACTCTCCAGCATTTGGTCTTCCAAGGTGTGACATTATCATAACCTTAGCGCCAGCTTTAAGCGCATGAATAATAGTTGGCAATGAGGCTAAAATTCGCTTATCACTGGTTACCTCACCATTCTTTATTGGGACATTTAAATCTTGCCTAATTAAAACTCTCTTTCCACTTAAATCAAGATCAGTCATCTTAAGTAAATTCATTAAATACCCCAAATCAAATTTAAACTATTGTGAAATGTGTCCAGCTAAACGCAATAAGTTGCACGTATAACTATACTCATTATCATACCAAGAGACTATTTTAACAAATGTAGGGTCCATTGACATACCTGCCTCTGCATCAAAGATTGAAGCGTAAGTACTACCAACAAAATCTGTCGAAACAACTTTTTCATCTGTATAGCCTAGAACGCCTTTCATTGAGCCCTCAGAAGCTAACTTCATTGCAGCACAAATTGCTTCATAATCAGACTCATTATTCAACTCAGCAGTTAAATCCACAACTGAAACATCAGAAGTTGGCACTCTAAAAGCCATCCCAGTCAACTTACCATTAAGTTCTGGTAGTACTTTACCAACCGCTTTAGCAGCGCCCGTTGATGAAGGAATAATATTTTCTAATATACCTCGACCACCGCGCCAGTCTTTCATAGAAGGGCTATCAACAGCTTTTTGAGTAGCGGTTGCAGCGTGGACTGTAGTCATCAAGCCGCGCTTAATACCCCATTCATCATTAAGTACTTTGGCAATTGGAGCTAAGCAATTTGTAGTGCATGAGGCAGCTGATATTATGGACTGACCATCATACAATTCATGGTTAACGCCATACACAAACATTGGCGTAGCGTCTTTAGAAGGGGCTGACTGTATTACTTTTTTAGCGCCTGCATCAATATGTGCCTGGCAACCCTCTTCTGTTAAGAAAAAACCAGTACAGTCAATAACTAAGTCTGCTCCAATATCTCCCCACTTTAAATCTGCAGGATTACGCTCGGCAGTTAATCGAATTTTTTTTCCATCAATGATAAAATTATTTCCCTCTACTTCGACGTCTTTACCAAACCTTCCATGCACTGAATCATATTTCAGCATATAAGATAAATAATCATTATCAAGTAGGTCGTTAATTCCGACTACTTCTAAATTATCAAAGTCCTTATCAATTGCACGAAAAACCATTCGACCAATTCGACCAAAACCATTAATTCCAACTTTTATTGTCATATCAAACTCCTATAAAAAAATTAACTTAAAACTTTATCAACAGTGGAAATTACGTTATCCACAGTAAATCCAAAATGTTTAAATAGCTCTCCAGCAGGTGCTGATTCACCATAGGTGGTCATCGAAACTATACCTCCCTCAAGACCTACATATTTGTACCATGACTCTGCAACGCCAGCTTCTATAGCAACACGCTTAACTCCAGGGGTTAATACTGAATCCTTGTATCCTTGATCTTGCTCATCAAACGCATTTGTTGAAGGCATTGATACAACACGAACTTTTCTATCACTCATCATTTTCGCAGCATCAACTGCCAACGAAACTTCTGAGCCAGTAGCAATTAAAATTATGTCAGCATCTCCACTACAATCTTTAAGTATATATCCGCCTTTCTCAATATTGTTAACCTGATCAATAGTTCGCTCCATTGGGGTTAAGTTTTGTCTGGAGAAAATTAATGCAGTAGGCGCATCACCTCTTAACATAGCAATCTTCCATGATACTGCGGACTCAATAGCATCACACGCTCGCCAAGTTTGAAAGTTAGGTATAACCCTCATAGTTGCTATTTGCTCGACGGCTTGATGAGTTGGCCCATCTTCACCAAGACCAATCGAATCATGGGTATAAACAAAAATTGTTCCAATCTTCATCATTGCAGACATTCGAAGGGCATTTCTCATATATTCCATGAACATAAGAAATGTTGCGCCATAAACTTTAAGGCCGCCATGCAAAACCATGCCATTCATCATTGCCGCCATACCAAATTCACGGACTCCCCAAGAAATATAGTTTCCATTTGCATTTTCAGCATTGACTACAACACTTCCAGACCAATTAGTCAAATTTGAGCCAGTTAAATCGGCAGATCCACCAAATAATTCAGGGACTATAGGGCCCATAGCTTCGATTGTATTTTGTGATGCTTTTCTTGAGGCTATATTAGGCATATCTTGCTGTGTTTTGGCAATATAATCATCCATTTTTGAGCCAAAATTATCTGGCAGCTTCCCAGAAATTCGACGTTCAAATTCAGCAGCTTCGCCTGGAAAAGTAACGCTGTAAGCTTTAAATCTTTCATTCCACTCATCTTCTGCTTCAGCACCTTCAGCTTTATGATTCCATCCCTCATAAATCTCTTCAGGAATCTCAAATGGCCCATAATTCCAACCAAGTTTTTCTCGTGTTTTTGCTATCTCCTCATCACCCAAAGGTGCGCCATGGCAGTTATGAGATCCTGCTAGATTAGGAGAGCCAAAGCCAATTACAGTGCGAGTACAAATTAAAGTAGGCCTATCATTCATTGCTTTAGCTTCAACTATAGCAGCATTGATCGCCTCAGGATCATGGCCATCTACATCAGATATAACATGCCAATTGTAAGACTTAAACCGGCCAGGAACGCCTTTTTCCATCCAATCACCAATATGTCCATCAATTGAAATATCATTGTCATCCCAGAACGCTATTAATTTTCCCAATCCAAGAGTTCCAGCCATTGCACAAGCTTCATGCGACAATCCCTCCATAAGACAGCCATCGCCCATAAAAGCGAACGTATGATGATCTACGATAGAATGCCCTGGCTTATTAAACTGAGCAGCTAGTGTTCTTTCCGCAATTGCCATACCAACAGCGTTACAAATGCCTTGTCCTAATGGACCTGTCGTTGTCTCTACTCCATCTGCATAACCATATTCTGGATGTCCAGGTGTTTTGGAGTGAAGTTGACGAAAGCCCTTAAGATCATCAATACTTAAATCAAAACCAGTCAAGTGCAACAAAGAGTATATAAGCATTGATCCATGGCCATTTGAAAGAACAAATCGATCTCTGTCTGACCAATTTGAATTTGACGGATTAAATTTTAAATGTTTGTTCCATAAAACTTCAGCAATATCAGCCATTCCCATTGGAGCTCCAGGGTGTCCAGAGTTTGCTTTTTGCACAGCATCCATGCTCAAGGCTCGGATAGCATTTGCTAATTCAATTTGTGTAGCCATTATTTAACCCTATGAAAATATTGTGAACCTTAAATTATACATTTTTTTTATACTTTTTTTATCTTCAAAAAGCCCATCTAAAAGCAAATAGTAGTAATAATATTCAATTGCAATATAGTATCATTATCAAGTTATGATTAAAAAATAAAATACTTGTCAATCTACAATTCACTTCATTTTTAATGTATTAAAATTATACTTTTGATGAAAAACTCTTGTATTACATTTTGTGTCAAAATGGATGCTACTTCATCAAAGCTTGAGCTAATAAATAATATATAAGGATTTAAATGTTTGAAAATGTAATCTGGCTGGATGATGTCGGCATGTCTGATGTTGAAAAAGTTGGAGGCAAAAATGCTTCTTTAGGTGAAATGATTGGGGGGCTTAGCTCTCAAGGAATTAGGGTTCCTGGAGGCTTTGCAACAACAGCTGAGGCATTTGAATCTTTTTTACATCATTCAAATTTAAAAATTAAAATTAATAAGCTTCTCTCTTCTCTTGATATTACTAATATTAAAGAACTCACCAAAACTGGTGCATTAATTCGACAGTGGGTTGAAGAGGCGCCATTTCCTGAAGATCTTCACAAATCTATTGTTGAAAGTTACCAAAAATTAACTGAGAAATATGGCTCTTCTGTAACTTTTGCGGTTCGTTCGTCAGCAACCGCAGAAGACTTGCCTGAAGCATCTTTTGCCGGTCAACAAGAAACTTATCTGAATGTTAGTGGTATCGATGATATTTTGAGTTCTATCAAAAAAGTATTTGCTTCACTCTATAACGATAGAGCTATTTCCTATAGAGTTCACCAGGGTTTTGAACATGAAATGGTTTCCCTTTCTGCCGGAGTCCAACAAATGGTTAGAAGTGACATCGGAGCAAGCGGTGTCATGTTTACTCTTGATACTGAGTCCGGATTTGATGAAGTTGTATTTATTACCTCTGCTTATGGATTAGGCGAAACTGTCGTTCAGGGCTCTGTAAACCCAGATGAATTTTATGTTCATAAACCAACACTAAAATCAGGAAAGCCAGCAATTTTGTCCAGAAGTCTTGGCTCCAAGTCAATAAAAATGATTTATTCAGATGCAAAATCAAGCTCACCAGTTACAACTACTGAAGTTGACGCTCAAGAGCGCCTCAAATTTAGCTTAAATGATGCTCAAATTGAAGAGCTTGCTGAATATGCAATGAAAATTGAAGCGCATTATGGAAGAGCAATGGATATTGAATGGGCTCTTGATGGGTCTGATGGCAAAATCTATATTGTTCAAGCAAGGCCTGAAACTGTTAAAAGTCGACAAAGTTCTCAAAAAATTGAGCGTTATAAGCTTCTTGAAACCTCTGAAATTCTTATAGAGGGTCGCGCAATTGGTCAAAAAATTGGAACCGGTCAAATCAGAATAATTAACAGCTTATCAGAAATGGACTTGGTTAGTAAAGGTGATGTTCTAATAACTGATATGACGGACCCAGACTGGGAGCCTGTCATGAAACTAGCATCTGCAATTATTACAAACCGCGGCGGAAGAACATGTCATGCGGCAATTATCGCAAGGGAGCTTGGAGTGCCAGCAATTGTTGGTACAGGAAATGCAACTGAAATACTTAAAGATTCTGAGGTGATTACAGCATCTTGCGCTGAAGGGGATACAGGAAAAGTTTATAAAGGTACTTTAAAATTTGAGCATACATATTCTGAAGTAAGTAATTTGCCAGAGACTCCTGTCAAAATTATGATGAATGTGGGTAATCCCTCAAGAGCATTTGATTTTTCGAGCATTCCAAATGCAGGAGTAGGACTCGCTAGGCTTGAATTTATTATTAATAATACGATTGGCATTCACCCTAAAGCTTTGCTTGAGTTTGATAATCTTCCAAAAGACCTCCAAAATGAAATTCAAAAAAGAACCTCTTGCTATAAATCTCCTGTAGATTTTTATATTCAAAAATTAACTGAAGGCATTTCAACAATTGCTGCAAGCTTTTCTAAGTCGCCAGTTATTATTAGAATGTCTGATTTTAAATCTAATGAATATTCAAATTTATTTGCAGGTGAGCTATATGAGCCACACGAAGAAAACCCAATGATTGGTTTTAGAGGTGCATCAAGATATATCTCTTCAGATTTTAGAGAGTGCTTTGAACTAGAATGTCTTGCAATTAAAAATGTTAGAAATGAGATGGGTTTTAAAAATGTTGAAATAATGATTCCTTTCGTTCGAACTACATCTGAAGCTTCAAAAGTAATTGAACTTTTAAAAGAGAATGGTCTGGAGAGAGGAAAAGATGGTTTAAGAATAATCATGATGTGTGAACTTCCATCAAACGCCATTATCGCCGATGATTTTTTACAATATTTTGATGGCTTCTCTATTGGCTCAAATGATTTAACACAATTAACTCTTGGCATGGATAGAGACTCTGGCCTAATAGCTGAAGGATTTGATGAAAGAAATGATGCAGTTAAAAAATTGATTACTATGGCTATTGAGGCGTGCCATCGTCAGGGAAAATATATTGGCATATGTGGTCAAGGACCTTCAGATCATATTGATTTTGCAGAGTGGCTGCTAAAACAAGAGATAACTAGCATCTCACTAAACCCTGATACTGTTGTTGAAACTTGGAATAAGCTTGCTAAGCTTTAAAACATCAATATGAGAACTGTATTTTTTATTTCAGATAGAACGGGTATTACAGCTGAAGCACTTGGTAACAGTCTTCTTACACAATTCCCTGAAATAAATTTTAAGAGGGTTAATCTAGCATTTATAGATACGCAAAAAAAAGCTCTGTCCGCTGCATTATTAATTAAAGAAGCCTCAGAAACTGATGGCGAGCCTGCTTTGATTTTCAGCACCCAAGTATCAGCTGAATATGCCCATCTACTTGAAAATAGTGGGGGAATTATTTTTGATTTTTTTGAAACTTTTATTTCCAAAATGGAAAATACTCTAGAGACTAAATCATCTCATGAAATGGGACTTTCTCATGGAGTAGGAAATAAAAATACATACTCAGGTCGAATTGATAGTATAAATTTTGCACTTAACAATGATGATGGGTTATCCACAAAAAACTATGATCATGCAGACATAATTCTTACTGGAGTATCAAGATCAGGTAAGACACCTACATGTCTTTTTTTAGCGCTTCAATATGGAATATATGCTGCTAATTACCCGTTAATAGATGAGGACTTAGATTCAGTTAAACTTCCGAGTGTTTTAAAGCCATTTAAAAATAAACTTTATGGGTTAAGCATCAATCCGATTCGACTTCAGAATATAAGAGATGAGAGGAGATCTAATAGTGGCTATGCCTCTATTGAACAGTGTCAAAAGGAAGTTAGAAGAGCAGAAGATATGTATGTTCAAAATGATGTGCCTTTTATAGACACAAGTCACATCTCGATTGAAGAAATCGCGGGCCGGATACTTCAAAAAAGTAAGCTAGAAAGGCGTTATTAAGAAATTTAAGTGAGCCATAGAGGCTCACTTTATTTAATCTACTAAGAAGCTTTTAAGATATCTACAGCTACAATTTTGTATTCTGGGCACTTAGTCTCTTCATCAGTAACGGCGCTTGTTACTTCATTAATTAATACTTCAGGAAAATGAAAAGTAGTTCTTATAACGCCTCTTTTGACCCGATCTGTAACCTCAACATCAAGAGTAATTTCACCTCTATCAGACTTCAAAGTTGCACGATCACCAGTTGTAAGATCTTTCGCTCTTGCATCTTTTGGGTTTAGCATAATCACATCTTTTGTCAAAATTTCCACGTTAGATGTTCGCCTAGTCATAGTTGCACAGTTGTAGTGTTGAAGCTCACGACTAGTAGTAAGAATAAATGGATACTCATTCTTATGCTTAGTAAGCTCTTCACTTTCCTTCCAATCATGATAATGAAACTTACCTTTGCCACGCTTAAATTCACCAATATGTAGTATTTGAGTGTCTTCGCCTTTTTTATTAACAGGCCACTGCAAGCCCATTGGGCTTGCACCCAAACCTTCCCAGGTTACGCCTTCAAAAAATGAAACTACACTGGCTATTTCTTTCAAAACAAGCTCAGCGCTAAAATCAGGCTGATCAAGACCCAATTTACGCATCATCTCTACAATTATTTGACCATCCGTTTTTGTTCCTGGAAGAGGCTTAACTGCAGCATTAACCTGCTGAATTCGTCTCTCGGTATTTGTAAAGGTACCACTCTTTTCAAGAAAAGTTGTGCCTGGTAAAACCACGTCAGCCATTTTGGCAGTTTCACTCATAAAGATTTCTTGAACAACTAACAAGTCAAGGCCTTGCATAGCTTTAACAACATGATGTGTATTTGGATCGGTCTGAACAACATCTTCAGCAAAAATCCATAAAGCTTTAAGGGAGCCATCTATTGCACCATCAAACATTTCAGGAATCTTTCTGCCTTCCGTTGTTGGAGAAGGGAGGCCAAGCTTATCTTCATAAAAGTCTTGGACTTCTTTTTGATCCATCCATAAGTACCCTGGTCCGTGATGTGGCTGACAGCCCATATCAGCTGCGCCTTGAACATTGTTCTGGCCTCGGAGTGGATTAACGCCCACACCAGGACGACCAAGATTACCTGTCATCATTGCCAGATTTGAAATTAACATAACTGTCTTTGTACCTTGAGAATGCTCAGTAACACCTAGGCCATGGAACTCCATAGCATTTTTTGCAGAAGCATACGCAAGAGCGGCGGCTTTAACATCTTGTTTATCAAGTCCACTAATTTCAGCCATTGCATCAACATCAAGCTTTTTAATTTGCTCAATAAACTCTTCACCGCCCTCACATCTTTCTTTAATAAATTCTTGATCTAGAAGACCCGCCTCTACTATGAAATACTGAAACATATTTAACACTGCAACATTTGTTCCAGGTTTGAGCTGCAAGTGATGATCGGCCATACGAGCCAACTCAGTACGAACTGGATCAATGACGATAAGTGTTGCTCCAGACATGGCTTGCTGCTTAATTTTAGCGCCAGTTACAGGGTGCGCAGAAGTTGGATTTGCACCAATAACAATCATACAGTCAGCTAAAGGTATATCGGCAGTTGAATTAGTTCCAGCACCCGTACCAAAACTTTGCTGCATTCCCCAAGCAGTAGGTGAGTGGCAAACACGTGCACAACAGTCAATATTATTAGTACCAACTAATTGACGAATCATTTTTTGGAACATATAGTTTTCTTCATTAGTACAGCGTGCAGAAGAAATACCAGCGATTGCATCAGAACCATGATTTTCTTTAATTGATTCAAATTTATCTTTAATGAAATCTAAAGCTTCGTCCCAAGAACAAGGGACCAACTCTCCATTTTTTCTAATAAGTGGTGAAGTTAGCCTGTCTTCGTGGTTATAAAATTTAAATGCATAACGCCCCTTTAAGCAAGTATGCCCTGCATTAACTGAGTCTTGTGGCGCTCGAATTGATAGCACTTCATCATTTTTTACAGCAACCTCTAGGTTACAACCTACACCGCAGTATGAACATGTCGTTCTAACAGTTTTATCTGATTCAACTGATTTTGACTGGAATACATCAGATATTGCTGATGTTGGGCAAGTTTGTGCGCAGGCACCGCAAGAGACACATGAAGAATCTCCAAAGAGCATGTCATTATCTGTTGTGATACGTGACTCAAAACCTCTCCCTGTCATCGTCAACGTAAATTGACCTTGAACTTCGTCACAAGCGCGGACACATCTAGAGCAGTTGATACACTTCGATAGGTCCATTCTCATATAAGCATGGGACAAGTCTTTTTCACGATCACAATGGTTTTCACCTTTTGCATAACGTATTTGACGAACACCTACGCTTGCTGCTACATCCTGTAATTCACAGTTACCATTCACCTCACAAGTCAAACAATCGGGTGGATGATCACTTAAAACTAGCTCAACAATATTCTTACGAAGTTTTTTAATACTAGTAGAATTTGTATGAATTCGCATACCTGGAACAATTGGCGTATGACAAGATGCTACTGTTCTCTTTGGCCCATCTTCTGATTGTTGAACCTCAACAGAACAAACTCTGCAAGCTCCATATGGTTGAAGATTGTCGTCATTACAAAGGGTTGGAATAATCTTATCACCAAGAGCCTTATCAGTAAAAGCTAAAATAGATGATGAGTCATCAAACGGAAACTCAACATCATCAATAAATACACCTTGCGGGTTTTCTGACATACTACTTCTCCATCAAAGGTTGAAACTCGTCACCGCAGTGCTCGAGTAAATTTTTAATTGCAAGAGGAAGGCCGCCACCTAATGCACATAGCGATCCTACTTCCATTGTTTCTAATAAATCATAAATCAATTCTTCGGAAAATTTTTGTTTACCTTCTATAGCTGATTCTAGCATTTCTTTACCACGAACAGAGCCTAATCTACAAGGAAAGCATTTGCCACATGACTCATGTGCAGTAAAAGCAAACAAGTGTTTCGCATACTCGACTGCAGAGAATGACTTAGGAATGCATACAAAACTAGCATGTCCAAGCAAGAATCCGCCCTCAGCGAAAGCTTCAAAATCTAACGTTAAGGTTTTTAAGATATCCACTGGAACAATCCCACCAAGGGGGCCGCCAATCTGTAAAGCTTTGATATCATCATTGAAACCACCACCAATCTCATCGATAATAAAGCTGATTGGGGTTCCCAAGTCAACTTCATAGAGGCCTGGATTATTGAAATAACCATCTAGAGAAATTAATTTGGTTCCTAATGATCTTCCATTTCCAATAGTTTTGTAAGCCTCACTTCCAAGTTTAAATATTGCAGCTACCGCTGCTAAGCTTTCAACATTATTAACTACAGTTGGTTTTTTGTATAAACCTTCAACAACTGGAAAAGGAGGCCGTACATCAACTTCTGCACGTCGACCTTCTATAGATGCAATTAGTGCAGTTTCTTCACCGCAAATATAAGCGCCTTGACCTTCAACAACATTCATATCAAACTCAAACCCAGTGCCTAAAATATTATTGCCAAGTAGTCCTAGTTCACGAAGCTTTGCTAACGTATCATTCGTAATAGTAATTGACTCAGGATACTCGCCTCGAATATATAAAAAACCTTGTTTCGAACCAATGATATAGGCGCAGATTACCATACCAAATAAAACTTTAAGTGGCTGCTCTTCCATCAAATATCTATCAGAAAATGCTCCAGGATCGCCTTCATCAGCATTACACACAACATACTTCGTTGAAACTTCTTGGTCTTTACAAAACTCCCATTTCATTCCAGTTGGAAATCCTGCTCCTCCTCGCCCACGAAGCCCTGAGTCTTTTAAAGACGCTATTAAATCGTCTTTATCAGTTGCAAAACATACCTCAAGTAAATCTTTAAAATCGTCATAAGTAGAGAAAACACTCTCTTCAACTAAGAATGGAGTATTTGAAAATGATTTCATTGTATAAGCAGGGCTAGTATGCTTTCCAGCAATGATTTGATCTAATTTATTGATGTCATCGCCCGAATAGTTTTCACCGTTATAGTTAAATGCACTATTTTCATAACACCTTCCAAGGCAAATCATCTCACCAACGTTCTCTTCTCCAAATTTTTGATTCAACTTATCAGAAACAATATCTTGGGTACCCCTGCAAAGACAAGCACTTCCAGAGCATACATAGGCTTTTTTACTTTTAAAGTCTTCGCTCAGAAAGTCATAGAAGCTTTTAGTACTATGAACCGTAGAAACACCTAAATTGTATTCAGCTGCAAGCTTTGAGTCGCTGGCATCTGTTGGACTAACCGAAATCTTCCCAAACAAGCTATTTTTATCGTCTTTTTTTCCTGACAATAAACTGATATTTCTAGACATTTAATCTCCTAAGATCTTTAACTAATGCGCCAAGCGCCCGTATATATATTATATTTATTTTTTTTGATGAAACCTATCAAAGTTATATCAAATTTTTTCGCTAAATCAAGCGCTAATGAAGTTGGAGCTCCAATACCAACAATCATTCCTATTCTAGACATTACTGCTTTTTGGATGATGTCGAATCCTAATCGACCAGAGCACATCACAAATTGCTCAAGTGGCTTCAACATATCATTACACCTTACATGGCCAATTAATTTATCAAGTGCATTATGTCTACCCACATCTTCTGCCAAATGGAGAACCTTCCCGCTCTCAGTCAATAATGCACTGGCATGAACCCCTCCAGTGTTGGCAAACTGTTCCTGTCTCGCTCTTAATATATCAGGAAGCTCTGTAATCAAATCAATATTTACAATTGGGCCAGCTTTATCAATATTTGGCTCATAGGCAATTTCAATAGCGTTTAAAGTACCTTTCCCACAAACTCCACAACTCGAATTAACCATAAAATGACGCTGTAAATTCTTCAAATCTAATTGGTTACCTTTTGCTAAAGTAACAATTAGTGAGTTATCAACATCATATTTACCCTTATTTTCACCTTTGACATCTATCGTATCAATAGCATCCTTATCTTGAATAATTCCTTCAGAAAAAAGTAACCCACTTACCAAGGCATTATCATCCCCTGGCGTTCTCATTGTAACCATAAGTGGATCTACAATCCACTCACCATCCTTAAAATAACGAATAGCAATTTCTAGTGGCTCTTCAATGGCAATACAGTCACTTGACTCTTCTAGGATCGAATTCTCAACCCTATGTATGTCGTAGTCAACTGTATCGCTAATAATCATAGTTTAAAAAAGTCCTTGAACTAGTCCATTCTCATCCAATTTAATCTTATCTGCAGCTGGAACTCTTGGTAATCCCGGCATGGTCATAATAGCACCACAGACCACTACGACAAACTCAGCGCCTGCTGAAAGTCTAACTTCTCGAATCGACATTGAGTGCCCAGTAGGAGCGCCTAATAATTGTGGATCGGTAGAAAAACTATATTGCGTCTTAGCAATACAGACTGGTAAATGCCCAAAACCGTTATCTTGATATCTATTAAGCTCTGCTCTAATAACTTTATCAGCTAAAACCTCATCTGCACCATAGAGTTTTTTGGCAATGGCTTCTACTTTCTCTAGAAGAGGAAGCTCATCATCATATAATGTTTTAAATTGTGCAGTACCGGAGTCAGCTAATTTAACCACCTTTTCTGCTAGGTCTATTGCGCCTTTACCTCCATGTTCCCAATGACTAGTAACGCTAACTTCTACATTAAACTGCTCACAATAATCTCTGATTACTTGAAATTCAGCCTCTGTATCCGATACAAATTTATTAATGCCAACAACTAGTGGAACTCCAAACTGGCTTAAGTTGCGAATATGCCTTCCTAGGTTCACACAGCCTTTAGCAAGTGACTCAGTATTTTCATTATTTAAATCTGCCTTAGCAACGCCGCCCTGATGTTTTAGAGCTCTAACAGTTGCAACTAAAACAACAGCATCTGGAGCAAGTCCTGCTTTACGACATTTAATATCAAAGAATTTTTCTGCGCCTAAATCGGCTCCAAATCCAGCTTCTGTTACAACATAATCAGATAATTTAAGCGCTGTCTTTGTAGCAATAACTGAATTACAACCGTGTGCAATATTTGCAAATGGACCGCCATGAATCAGCGCAGGATTGCCCTCTAAAGTTTGAACTAAATTTGGTCTAAACGCATCCTTTAGTAGGACTGTCATTGCATGATGAGCATTAATTTGTTTTGCTCTTACTGGTGTCAAATCCCGAGTATAAGCAATTATGATATTTCCCAATTTTTCTTCAAGCTCTGTCAAGTTTTGTGACAAGCAAAAAATAGCCATGACTTCAGAGGCAACTGTAATATCAAAACCATCTTCGCGCGGATAACCATTTGTTGAGCCGCCCAAAGAAGAAGTAATTGTCCGAAGGGAGCGGTCATTCATGTCAACAACACGACGAAATACTACTTTTCTACTGTCTATATTGGTTGAATTTCCCCAGTAAATATGGTTATCAATCATTGCAGAAAGTAAGCTATGCGCCGAAGTGATTGCGTGAAAGTCGCCAGTAAAATGAAGATTAATATCTTCCATTGGAATTACTTGAGCATAACCACCACCAGCAGCTCCGCCCTTCATGCCAAAGCATGGCCCTAAACTTGGCTCACGAAGGCAAACAGTTGTTTGTTTACCGATCTTATTAAGACCATCTGTGAGACCAACAGAAGTAGTTGTTTTACCCTCACCAGCTGGCGTAGGAGTTACTGCAGTAACTAAAATAAGCTTGCCATTTTTATTCTTTTGAACCGCATCTATTGCGCTCCATGAAATCTTAGCCTTGTCATGCCCAAAAGGCACCAAGTCAGCTTGATTAATATTGAGTTTAGCACCAATGTCATTAATGTGTTCACCGGTAACTTCTCTGGCAATATCAATATCTGTTTTATACTCGCTCATTTCTTCTCCTAAATACTCACTAAAGTAAAAAAATAAAGAGCAATAACACCTGTAATTTTCAAGTGAAAATAGCTCTTTAGGTTTATATATATTATAGTTGGAACATTATCTTACAAAATTAATCGCACTTTAATAATTAAATTCATAACTGCTTGAATTATAATAAATATGAAAATAAAAATTCTTAGATATTTGAATCCTCAAAACTATCTTTACGATCTTTAATATATTTTAACAAGGCTTCATCTATAGCCGGATCAAGTGGCGGAAATTCATACTCAGACAGCATTTTTTTATAGATACCATTAGCAATCATTGCTGTATCTCTTGAGCCATCTTGAACCCACTGCTCAAAACTATTATCGTCAAGAACATCTGACATATAAAAAGCGCTCTTAAAATTCTTCTTAGTATGCTCACACCCTAAAAAGTGCTTAGGCACATCATCTGACATACTTCCAATTTCACGAATTGCGTCCATTGCCTGACCATTTTCACTCATATCAATTCCCTCTGCAGATATTCTCATCATGCCTGCTTGGTCAGCATCCATGATGAATTTCTCATAACTCATACATAAGCCGCCTTCCAGCCAGCCAGCAGTATGTAAATTAAAATTAACACTAGCATTTATAGTTGCTTGCATCGTATTAGCAGCCTCATATCCTGCTTGAGCGTCGGGCATTTTGGCGCCATTAAAGCCGCCGCCACTCCTAAACGGAACGCCAAGTCTCCTAGCTAAGGCTCCAGAAATATTCATCATATGGCCAGCCTCAGGAGTTCCAAAAGTTGGAGCGCCAGATTTCATAGACATTGCGGTAACAAAATTTCCATAGATAACAGGTGCACCAGGCCTAATGAGTTGAGCAAATGCCATACCTGCTAACCCTTCTGCAAGACTTTGAGCTGCAACGCCTACTGCCGTTGTTGGAGCCATCGCGCCAGCGACAATAAACGGGGTTACAATTGTTGCCTGATTGTTTCTTGCATAGACTTTAAGCGCCCCAAGCATAGTGGCATCAAACGACATTGGTGAGCTTGCATTAATTAAACTTATGAGTACACAGTTTTTATCAACAAAACCATCACCAAATAATATTTTAACCATATCAACCGTGTCCTGAGCTCTCTCAGCTGAAGTAACAGAGCCCATAAAGGCTTTATCTGAGTATTTGATATGACTATAAACCATATCAAAGTGACGCTTATTAACTGGCAAGTCTACTGGCTCACAAATAGTTCCACCAGAGTGGTGAATATTATCTGACATATAAGCAAGTTTTATAAAATTCCTAAAATCTTCTATTGTTGCATAACGTCGGCCCTCATCAAGATCATGAACAAATGGAGGGCCATAAGCAGGAACTAAAACCATATTATCGCCACCAATTTCAACATTTCTCTCAGGATTACGAGCGAATTGAGTAAACTGCTTTGGAGCATTATCTTGTATTAATTTGCGGCACATACCTTTTGGAAACCTAACTCGCTCTCCATCAACACTGGCGCCAGCTTTTTCAAGTATATCAAGAGCTTCTTGATCTTCAGAAAACACTATCCCAATCTCTTCTAAAATAGTATCTGCATTTGCTTCAATAATACTAAGATCATCATCACTGAGAATGCTGTAATGTGGTATTTTTCTTTTTATATATGCAGGCGCTTTAGGGATTTCTTGTGCATCAGAATCCTCTCCTCTACGTCTTCTTCTTTCTCTAGCCATTACAGTTTCTCCTAATTTATAACTAAGTTGCTCTTTTTCGGCGTCTAACTTTATTGGTTTGCTGTTGTTTTACAGGTGATACACTGAATTTCATTGCATCAACAAAATACTCTTGGAATTTTGGCTCAGTAGCAGTTTCAATTTTAGTAACTTTATCTACCGCATCAATAATTAATTGGCGTTTATTTATATCTAATAAAGCAGCACTTGCGCCAACTCCAGCTGCATTACCTACTGAAATAATTTTTTCTGCAGTTGAAGTTGGGATGATATCCAAAAGAGCAACATACCGAGCATCTAAATGAGCGCCAAAAGCCCCTGCTAACAATACTTTATCAAACTCAGTGCACTCAAGATAATCCATTAGTATAGAAACGCCAGCAGACAATGCGGCCTTAGCCAATTGAATAGAGCGAATATCTACTTGCTCTACATAAATCGATTTATCACCTTGCTCAACTAATAAAAAACGCGATGTATTTCCTTTCTTTGAGAAAAGCTCAGGCGCAATTGATTCAACAAAAAGTCCACTTTGATCAATAATACCTGCCTCAGCAAGCGCTACAATAGCTTCAATAATTCCGCTTCCGCATATGCCAACTGCCTGCATTTTAAGCATTTCATAATCTGGCTCATCTGACCAAGCGTCACATCCAATTACTTTAAATCGAACCTTCAAAGTATCTTTATCTATCCTAACTCTTTCGATTGCCCCGTAGGTCGCCCTCACTCCAGAGCTAATTTCAGCGCCCTCAAACGCAGGACCAGTTGGAGAAGATGTAGCATATACCCGCCCATCTTTAGCAAGCATAATTTCTGCATTTGTTCCAATATCAACCAGTAAGGTGGTTTCAGAGTGCATTGTATCCATTTGACTGAGATAAGCTGCCGCAGTATCAGCGCCAACATGGCCCGCAATTAACGGTAAAAATGACAGTCTTGTTTTAGGGTGTAAATCAAAACCCAAGTCTTTTGCGTCAACATCGAGCCAGCCCCTGATTGCCAATGTAAACGGAGCCTGTCCTAATTCTACAGGCGAAATCCCAAAAAATATATGGTGCATAATTGGATTGCCAACTAATACAACCTCTAATAATTTATCCCACTCAATCTCTAGATTTTCACAAGCCTCATGGAGCATCTCTGTAATCTTAGTTCTTACTGCAGTAGTCAATTTCTCATCACCACCTTTATTCATCATTACATAAGAAACTCTACTCATCAGGTCTTCGCCAAATCGAATCTGAGGATTCATTGCAGAAGATTCAAAAACCAACTTACCATCTTTCAAATCGTATACATAAAGGGCTAAAGTGGTGGAACCAATATCAATCGCACCTCCAAATACTTTATGATTCCCTTGAGGATAGGCTGCAACAATTTGATTTTTATCTCGAACTGCAACAGTAAGATTTCCCTTAGTTTCATGAATTAAAGGCTGCAGTCCTCTTAATAGGTTGAAGTCAATACTTGCCTTGACACCTTGCTTTTCAAGTTGCGCCAATAGATTTTCTGAGGCAGATGGATTTTCATCTAATGTTGACTCTTCAAGCGTGCAATCTAAAAGAGTTATTGAGCTTGAAATAGAATAATCTTGTTTAGCATTTTTTTTACTTATATAAGCCTTATGTTCTTGACTATCTTCAGGCACATCAATTACTAAGTCACCTTGGATACAGGTTTGACATGCTAATCGCTTACCTTTATAACTCGGATTGTCGATGATTAATTGTTTTTCCAGACTAGTAATTCCACTAACATTTTCAGGCTTACAATCAACGCCAAATTTAGGATGTGAGCCCTCTGAGACCTCAATCCAGCACTGATGACACTGTCCATAACCACCACATAATGAACGTATAGCAACCCCTGCATCTTGAGCAACTTGCAGCAATGTATCTCCAGCCTCGCCCTTGAATTGGCGGCCTGACGGTGTAAAGCAAACTTGCTGGACATCTTCCAAAATACTACTCCTTGCTATATACGGCTATTACCATAGCCTTCATTTTGAGGCTCGTTGGGATTAATTGTGTAATAACAGCCTTTTTCTTCAGTAAAAATATTATGTTTTACAGACAAATTTTTTGTATCTTCTAAACTACCAGCAGTTACGCTTATAGTTGGCATACTGTCATTTTGCCAAAACATATGCGCTCCACAATTGTCACAAAAACCATGCCTAGAGTCCTCATGAGTATAAAACCATTTAATTTTTCCAGTAATTTTAATTTTATCCCTTTTGGCTTGGCATGCAGCCATATAGTGACCAGTCATTTTTCGGCACTGCACGCAGTGGCAATAGGACACATCAGCCAAATCAAAGGCGCTATAGCTTGTTTGGCCACAAACGCAAGATCCTTTATACTCAATACTGGTCATTATTATTGTTACGCACGTTTTCTGCGACGCCTCCCGTCCCTAACATCACTTCCATCAGCTGTCGGTTCTCTATAGGCTTTAATCCAACTTCCACAACCATCATCAACACCCGTTAAAACATCTCCTGCTCTAATTGCTTGAACTAACTCTGGGTGTAATGGATTAACAATTGCAGAAGTCATTCCTGCTGCAATTAACATAGGAAGGAAAGCATTATTAATGCCATTTCGCTGAGGCAATCCAAAACTAACATTTGATGCGCCGCAAGTCGTATTAACTTTTAGTTCACTGCGAAGCCTCCTAACTAACTCAAAAACTTGGTTACCCGCTTGAGAAATCGCGCCAATTGGCATAACTAATGGGTCAACAACAACATCTTCCGGTTTAATTCCATAGTCTGCAGCGTGTTCAACAATTTTTTTAGCTACTTTAAAACGTTCGTTTGGATCTTCACTAATACCAGTCTCATCATTGGAGATTGCTACAACTGCTGCGCCATACTTTTTAACTAGTGGCAGCACTCGCTCCAAATTTTCAGTTTCACCTGTCACAGAATTTACTAACGCTCTTCCCTGGTATGCCTCTAGTCCAGATGCGAGCGCCTCTATAATTGAAGAGTCAATTGAAATAGGAACATCCACAACAGCTTGAACGCGCCTTATTGCTTCAGCAAGAATAGCCGGCTCATCCGCAAGAGGGATACCTGCATTTATATCTAACATTTGCGCGCCTGCAGCAACCTGAGCAAGAGCATCAGACACTACACGAGAGTAGTCACCCACCTTCATTTCAGCAGCTAAAATTTTTCTGCCAGTTGGGTTTATTCTTTCACCAATCATTACGAATGGATGGCCAAAGCCAATAGTTACTTCTTTTGATGCTGACGATAATGTTGTTGTTGTCAATTTACTTACTCCTTCTATGAATTATTTGTCGCATTTTTAATCCATGAAGCATTAGTATTTATGCCGCCTAAAGGGAAAAAATGAATATTACTTATATTAAATTTTGGGTTTTCTTTTTTATGTTTAGCTAAAGTTTCTAAAAAGTCGTTTGGATCAAATGGAAGTAGTAGCTTCTTGACATCTTTTGCTCTTTTTTGCAGCACTCTTAATGAAGGTCCAACACCGCAAGCAATTGAAAACTTTATTAGAGTTTGAAGTTTTGCAGGCCCAGCAACTCCGATGTGTATGGGTATGTTTATTCCATTATTAGTCAATGAGTTTGCCCATTCAATTACAGGCTCTGCTTCAAAACAAAACTGGGTTGTTATTGCTATATTTATATCTGAGCGTTCGTTAAATTTTTGTTTCCAAAGCAATGCTGCATCAACATTTTTATTTGAGCCACCCTTATCAATATCTTTATTGCCTTCAGGGTGGCCAGCAAAATGTAGATTTTTAAAATTATATTTTTCAAATAGCTCTGTTTCGACCAATTGCATTGAACTTTCAAACACGCCATGGGGCTTGTTGACACCTCCAGCTAAAAGCAAAGCTTGATTGATGCCTGCCTCACCTTGGTAAATATTTATCCACTCTTCTAAAGTACTCTTATCTTTTATAATCCGAGCTGGGAAGTGCGGCATAACGTTAAAACCTTCGCTGCTTATCCGTTTAGCTGTTTGAACCATCTCATCAATAGGGACGCCTTCAATATGAGCAATATAAACTCTAGTATTTTTTGGAAGAATTTCTTTAAAGCTTTCAATTTTGGCCGCAGTACGAGGCATAACCTCAATTGAAAAGTCTGTTAAAAACTCTTTAAGGTGATCACTCACTTTTTGATTTTCTGTTTTAGAAGAAAAGAGATTTAATAATGACATTATTTAACCAGCCCAGCTTTCCAGCGATTTTTTATAATTAAATCTTTAAACATTTTTTTCATACTCCATTAATCTTTTTTTTCCAATGGCTGGATATCAATTTCTTCAAAAACAACATCAAGACTTCCTGTTCCTACAAGTCGATATTCATACTCAAAGCCAAAATCTTTAGCATACTGCTGAGCATCTTTTTGCCACTGCTCATTTTCAGTTTGAGCCAAATACACTAATTTTTTATAATGCTTAAAATAAACCTCAAAAAGCTCAGGGTGTTTATCAAGTCCTAGGCCCTTAATCATGATTCTATTAAAATTTTTAACTAAATAATCTGTTAAATAAAAAGTACCTAACTCTTCTTCTGATAACTGCTCAAAAACATCTGTTCCAGCAAAAAACTCATAGCAATGCGCTCCCTCTATACGTTTTGCATCAAACTTTTCTAAAACTCTATCAAGCGCGCCTCCAGTTCCGCAGTCTGCATAAGCAATATATATCTCCTCATAAAGATGAGAATTCTCAGACAAATATTCTTCAACACCAGGAGCAATTAATTGAGGGCTGTTATGCCAGCTGGCTGGCAAACATTGCAAATTTACTTTATCTGAAAGTGATGGGTTTTGCTTGATTAGCCTTAGAAGGTCATATACTAATGCGCCACAGCCTAAAACTAATCTTTTTTTAGTCTTGTCAGTATTTTTCTTATCGATGATCACGCTTTTTACGCAAACTAAGAACATGCTCCTCAGCCATTTCAGCACTTCTTGCAGCATCGCGGCCATATGCAGGGACTCCAATTGCATCAGCAAATTCTTGGTTCAATGGCGCACCACCACACATTATATGAGTATCTTTACGCATCCCTCTTTTTTCCATCTCTTCAACAACAACTCCCATATAAGGCATAGTTGTTGTAAGTAAAGCAGACATACCAACAATTACTGGCTCATGCTCATCAATAGCTTCAAGATAATTTTCTACAGGATTATTAATACCTAAGTTAATAACCTCAAACCCAGCCCCTTCACACATCATAGCAACTAAGTTTTTACCAATATCGTGAATATCGCCCTTAACGGTTCCAATCACAAACTTACCTAAAGAGGTGTCTTCTGCTGAGTCTGCAAGAATTGGTCGTAAGATTTTCATGCCGCCCTTCATTGCGCCAGCACACTTGAGAACCTCAGGAACAAATAAAATGCCATCCCTAAAGTCTACCCCTACAATTTTCATACCACCAACTAAAGCCTGACCTAGAACGTCGTTAGCATCCCAACCTCTCGCAAGCAATATTTCTGTGCCCTCTGTAACCTCTGCATCAAGGCCATCATAAAGGTCATCTTGAATCTGCTCGACTAATTCTTTATCATCTAAATCATTTAGGTCAAAATCGTCTTCTTCACTCATCATTTTCCCCTTAGGTAGGAAGCAATATAAAACACTTAAAAAACGGAAAGATACCTTGAATTAATTTCGATGTCAATCATTAAATTTACATTTTATAAAAATTTCCTACTTTGCGAAATATTTATAGCATTTTCGCCTTTAAGTTATTGAACTTTATGGATATTTTAATGTGCGTAATATGTGAAATAAATCACAAAAAAACTTGAATTTAACTAAACTATTCTCCGCATAAAGTTTTCATAAATTTGTTTTGCACAACTCAGACATTGGCTCATATTTTCATCCGTGTTTTTTTTAAGATTTGATAATGCGCCCTCACCAAGTGTATTTGTTAAAGCTTCTGCATAAGCGGGAATAGCACTCCAGTTTTCTACAGTATCTGGCTCTATTTCAACATGGTATTGCATAGACCAAGCGTTTGTGCCTATCCGCATCGCCTGAATAGAACAAACATCCGACTTAGCAAGAATAACAGCGCCTTCAGGAGCTTGCGCCACCCTGACAGAATGCCATTGGAGGCATTGCTGACGATGAGCTGTGCCTTTAAAGAGTGGGTCTGACTTTCCTTCGTCAGTCAATTCAACCTCTAAAACGCCAATTTCAGGAGTTTTTTGAGGTCCACAAGTCCCGCCGAGAGCGTCTGCAAGCAACTGATGGCCCAAACATAGCCCTAAATATGGCTTTCCTAAAACGCTCACCCAGTGCCTAATTGCTGCCTTTTCATCCACAAGCCAGGGATTTTCTTCAATATCCCAGACATCCATCGGTCCGCCCATAACCCAAAGTGCGTCATAATTATCGAAACTAGGTATTTTGTCGCCTCGATGCAAATATACGGCATCCCACTCAATCCCATCTTCAGCCAAAAACTGCCTTAGAGAGCCAGGATGTTCACAGTCAACGTGTTGAAAAACTAGTACGCGCATTACTTAACCTCTATATTAAGTTAATCAAAATAAGCATTAAGTATATTAATGGAAATCATTACTCAGAATAGTAAATCGAAGGAAAATTGATTTTTTAATTAACATTTATCTATACCACTTATATAAGTATTTTAGATATCGATAACACTGGTTCGGCCTTATTCATACTGTAGAAATGAAAACTATTTACTCCATTTTCTTTAAGATTCAAACACATTTCACTTACAACATCTTGTCCAAATTCTTTCAAGCTCTCTGGATCATGTCTATAAAGTTTTAGACGATTAAGAATCCATGCTGGAATTTCAGCACCACAAGTTTCTGAAAAGTTTATTAGTTGCTCATAATTTGTTATCGGCATTATGCCAGGAGTAATTGGAATATCAATATTGCGTTTTTGTAGTTCATCTATATAGTGAAAATAAGCATCAATATTATAAAAATATTGTGTGATAGCTTGAGTTGCCCCTGAATTAACTTTGTCGACAAAAAAATCAATATCTGTCCTTATATTCATTGAGTGTGGATGCTTCTCAGGGTAAGCTGCAACAAGAATATCTATATTGTCATAATGTTCTTTAATAAATTTAACCATCTCATTTGCGTATTCAAAGTCTCCTTTATGCAAAGGTTTGCTTGGAGTATCACCTTTCAGAACCATCACCTGATTTACACCATGACTAATATATTTATCAATTAATTCAGTGACTTGTTTTTTGTTTGTATCTACACAAGTGAGATGCGGTGTAATTGGAATTTCAGTATCTTTTGAAAGATTAACTATAGTATCAAATGTAGCATCTTGAGATGTGCCAAGCGCACCAAATGTGACCGAATAATGCTCGGGATTTATACTGCTTAATTTAAGGTGCGTCTCCTTTAAAGATTTTTTTGCAGTGTCCGACCTGGGTGGGAAAAACTCAAAACTAATTTTTGGACTTTGGATTTGATTAGTTTTTTTACCCCAGTATTCTGAAACCCTTATAGCGTCAGAATCTTCCTCAGCTTGATACCCTTTTGGTGACTTGGGGTGCTGTACATGAGTTAGTAGATTGTGCATATTTAAACTCATATTTTTTCACCTAAGTCCGCTAAATTGATATTAGCTACTTTATAATCATAATGGAACCCATCAAGATTGAGATTGGTTACTTTAAAGTCATTATTTTGAATGTTAGAGCTACTCATTTATTTTCCCGTTAAGTTAAAAAAATGAGCGTCGTTATAATTGCCAAGCCTGATTGAGGTGAATCTCAATGCAACGCCCCTTGGCAGGTTTAAAACTGTAATACAATCTGATTATTAATTTTTCAAATTATAGTTATTAATAGTGTTTATTTTTATTACATAAAAAAAAAGAATTTTGTTTCTAGATTAACTATAAATTATTAGAATTATTTTCTATTAAGTTACTTATTAGCCAAAAAAAACATACATATTAATGGGAGCACATATAATTTAGCATATTGTGAAAAGTCATCCATTTCTTCAAATTCTAAAATTCATTTGATATGTAATAGTTTTTCTTTAGATACCAGAATGATTTAAATTATGGTTATACTTGCCCAACTATAGATAATAGTATTTATATGAATCAACATAGAAAAATAATAAGTCTCGCTATTGCTTTGGCTTGTGTCCTTTTAGCTATTAATTTTGGCTTTAGATCATCACTCGGACTTTTTCTAAAACCAGTATCTGAAACCTTCGGCTATGGGCGTGAAGTTTTTGCTTTCTCATTAGCCTTACAAAATCTATTTTGGGGTT
>Ga0209709_10000281_pt1 | contig 48765 bp, 41 predicted proteins | sample ArcticOcean_MG_C_2_FD_187435 | JGI IMG/M metagenome (GOLD analysis project Ga0209709, IMG submission 187435) | Marine microbial communities from western Arctic Ocean - ArcticOcean_MG_CB4_136 (SPAdes) (version 2) | ecosystem: Environmental > Aquatic > Marine > Oceanic | place: Arctic Ocean... | reverse complement strand
TCGAACACGCCCTCCACACGTCGACCTCTCGACCTCGTATTGAGATCACCGACGGTAAGGACTCTCGGGTCATTGCGGCGTGTGCCGCCGGCGCCGGTCTTCTGGGCGAGTTCGACCTTGTCACCTACGGTGGAGCAGGCAACGCTGATGTGATCGTGGGGGTTTCCTTCGCCGAAGCACTCGGTGTGCGCCATTTCGAGATTACCGAAGAACACCTCGTGGCCAGCGCTCGGCTTGAACACAACGTGCGTCTGCGCCTCCATGTGCATCGAACGACTGGTCTGTCTTCGCTCACCAATGCCAGCGAGCCAGCGATGTCGGATCGACGGACGGTCTCGGGCGTCATGGGCGAGATCTTGCGGACTTCCAATCGTCGCCACGTTGTTTCCCCGCCGTCGAATTGGAATGACGCGACCGATGTGTTCGTGAAGGCCAGCCGCTGCCGAGGGGCGGACTCGTGAACTCTTTCGTTCGGCGGGGGCATCATTTGCGGGCCCGGCGGACGGTCGGCTCGCATGGTTTCTCTGCGAAGAGCTGCCGGGTTGGCTCGGGCCGGTTAGCGATCTTCACGACCGTCGCATATTGCCGTTCTATTCGGCTGACATCATCAGCGCGGCCCTCGCCATCGGCGCGGATCTCGGGCGAGCGACTCAGTTCATCGAGGCATTGTCAAGCGGTGCGCCCCCGTGTTGATGAAGCTTCCCTTCGCGAACGACGAGTGGCAGTCAAACGACGCGGTGCCTGCCTATAAGGGCGAGGCTGATGTCCGGAGCACTGTGCAGCTCAAGCAAAAGTCGCCGATCGCGCAGGTGCTGTCCGGCGCCATCGCTCGGGCCGGGGACAATCCAGTATTCGAGCTCGTCGATCAGTCGGCATTGGTGGCCGCCATCGGCTGATGGGATCACCTCCGTGGGTCTGAACGCAAACAGGTCGGTGGTGCGTGCGCGGCGATGATGTGGTGTGCGAACGATCTCGAGTCCAGTCGGCCAGTTCCTGCGGGTTGACCAGCCCACAACGCCGCGGGTTGATGTCCTCGCCCGCTAGCTTCGGGCGATGCCGCGACTTTCTCGTCCGCCCGCCGGACTGATCGTGACCCCCGGCGCGAGCGCCGATCGTGACCACGCCACACTGGTCGCGGTCGAAGCGGCGCTGCCGGAGATCACCGTTGAACGACTCACGCTGGCGACCACCAGCGTGAACAACGCGGTGAAGAAGATCGTTGCCGCGGCCGAGGCGCTGGCGGAGCGGCTGGGCGTCGAGCCCGAGGAGATCGCGTTCGGTGGGCGCAGCTTCGGCGGTCGGGCCTGCTCGGTGGCAGTGGCCGAGGGGTTGCCCGCCGCTGCGCTCGTGCTCTTGAGCTACCCGCTGCATCCTCCAGGAAAACCCGAGAACCTTCGCGTAGACCACTTCGACAAGATCAAGGTGCCCACGTTGCTCGTGTCAGGCGAACGAGATCCGTTTGGAGCGCCTGACGAGTTCGCGCAACACATTCCGTCAATCGCCGGCCCGGTCGATGTCGAATGGGTGCCGGGTGGTCACTCGCCCAAAGGGCAGGACCCAGCAATCTGTGTCCTAATTCGCGCCTTCTTCGGCGTCAACTGAAATCGCCGCTGCTTAGGGTTCGGATGGGCTCTGGTGCCGCCGAACCGCTTTAGCGACAGCGACTTTGCGTTCTGGGTGAACCGGGTCGCTGGTTCGGGGCCTATGTTCACCCAGAACGCAAGGTTTGGGGTCGGCTATTTGGTGACGGTGACACCGGGGAGTTCGGGCGTGGCGAGCCAGTCGGCGACGAGGACCGAGTAGTGCGCAACGTTGCCGGGGTGAACGACGCTGCGGGCGGTCGCGCGGGTGGCTTCGCCTTCGGCGTTCATGTAGCCGGGGGTGCAGGTGGAGGAGTAGCTCCCGGCCTCGCCGGCCTTGCCCCAGAGGAAGTAGAGCCACTCGTCTTCGGCGTCGGGATTCGTCTCGATCTCGATGATGCCGTCGTCCTGGCAGCGCGCGATTACCGCGGCGATGTGAGCGCTCGATTCCGAGAGGAAGTGGACAAAATTCGATGCGGCGGAGGCCTGGGCAGTACCCAGCACGAGAAGGTTCGGGAAGCCGGCGGTCATGATTCCGTGCAGTGTGTGAGGGCCGTCGCTCCACCGCTCCGATAGCGCCAGGCCGTCGCGACCGACGGGGTCGAATCCGAGCCGGCGAACCAGTCCGGTCGTTACCTCAAAGCCGGAGGCGAAGATCAGCACGTCGACGGGATATTCGGTGTCACCCACGATTGGCCCCTGTCTCCCGATCTCGGTGACACCAACACCATCGGTGTCGATCAGGTGGACGTTGGGCTCGTTGAACGTGGCCAGGTAGTCGTCGTGGAAGCAGACGCGCTTGCAGTATTTGGCGTACCAGGGCTTCAGGCTCTCGGCCGTCGCCGGATCGTTGACTTCGGCATCGACTCGGTCGCGGAGCTGTTGCATCACATCGAAGTCGAGCTGGTCGAGCGCTCGTTGGTCTTCGGGTGACGCCGCCGGGCGTTGCGTGTTGTCCCACATGACGTCGGTCCACGCGTCTTCGACGAGATTCACCTCGGGCTGTTCGCCCGTGACCGCCGCCGTAAAGTTGCGGGTGCGGTCCCGCTGCCAGCCCGGCTCGAGAGAGTTGAACCACTCGACATCGGTGGGCCCATTTCCGCGTGCGGCAATCGGTGAAGGCGTGCGCTGGAAGACCAACAGCTCCTTCGCATCTCGAGCCAGCTCGGGGACAAGCTGCACAGCGGTGGCGCCAGTGCCAACGATGCCGACTCGCTTGTCGGCCAGGTTCGTCATCGGTTCGGTCGGACCGCCGCCGGTATATCCGTAGTTCCATCTCGCGGTGTGAAATGTGGTGCCCTTGTACTGCTCGATTCCAGCGATGGCCGGCAGCTTGGCCTTGTTGAGAATTCCGCCGGCAGTCACAAAGAACCGGCAGCGGATTTCATCGCCCTGAGAGGTGATGATTCTCCAACGGTGTTCGTCCTCGAGCCACGTTGCCGTGTCGACTTCCGTTTGGAAGAGCGCGTGGGGGTAGAGCTTGAATTGTTGGCCAATGCGCTGGCAGTGTTCGAAGATCTCGCTGGCCCGGGTGTAGCGCTCGGTCGGCATGTAGCCGGTCTCCTCGAGCAGCGGCATGTAGATGTAGGACTCGACGTCGCAACGGCAGCCCGGATAACGATTCCAGTACCAGGTGCCGCCGAAGTCGGCGCCCTTCTCGATGATCCGGAAGTTGGTGACCCCGCGCTTCGCCAACCCGATCGCGGTGAACATGCCGGAGAACCCGCCGCCCAGAATGACGACATCGGTTTCCGCGAAGACCGGCGCTTCTTCTCGCGGTGAGTTTGCCCACGGGTCGCGATCGAAGCCTTCGTGCTCGTCTTCGAGGACGACGTATTGGCTTAGCCCGTGGTTGCGGATGCGTTTTGCGCGCTCCGCCGCGTAGCGCTCTTGCGCGGCGGCGAGTGCATCGTTCGGTGCGGGGCTCACGATGCGTCGAGGTTGAACACGCGCATGGCGTTCTCTCGGAGAAATTTTGACCAGACGTGATCGCGGAACGGCACGTCGATCATGTCGCCCATGATTCGTTCGATCGTGAGACCAGCGGGCCAATAGCCGGCGTACATGATCTTGTCGGTACCCCGGGTGTTGGCGTATTTGATGATGGCTTCGGGGTAGTGCTTCGGCGCAAACGCGGAGGTCATGTAATAGAGGTTTGGCCACTTCAGCATGAGCTTTACTGCCAGCGCCTCCCAGGGCTCGCCGCCATGGCGCATGACGAGCTTGAGTTCGGGGAAGTCGTAACAGACGATGTCGAACAGCTCGACGTGCTGACAAGCGCTCGGAAGTCGAGGACCCGCGGTGCCGCCGTTGATGACGACCGGAATGTCGAGCTCGATCGCCGCGGCGTAGAGCGGATACATCTTGGGGTCGTTCACCGGCACCTGGGGCATACACCCGGCCGGGAACACACTGACTGCCTTGAGGTCGTGGTCGGCCTTCGCCTGTTGTATTTCGCGCACTGCACCCATGACGTCGTTGGGGTCTACTTCGGTGATGAAGTTCACTCGCCCCGGATACCGCGCCGCCGCTTCGATGCTGCGCTCGCTCAGACCAAACAAGCCCTGGTCGATGCCGTACTTGTCCATCTCCGTGAAGGTGATGTCGATCGGGTCAACTTCAGAGGCATCCACCGCATCAGGGGCTTCCTTGAAGAGGAAACCGGCGGGCATTGAAAGGTCTTCGGAGGCGGAGTCCTTCACGCCCTTGACTCGTTCGGCGTAGGTGGCCGTCTTGTCGGTGAAGGGGAATCCGATCATCAGATCGATGATCCCGATGTCGTTGGGCATTGTTGATACGGGCATTGTTGATACGGGCATTGTTGATACGGGCATTGTTGATACGGGCGGGGTCATGAGTGGTCTCCAGGTTCGGAAGTGAGGGACAGCAGTCCGGCGACGAGCATGTCGACGACGGACTCGAAGGTGGCGGCTGGGTCGGGGCCAATGAGTTGGGAAAGTTCGAGGTGGGCGAAGCCGTGGAGGGCGCTGCGCAGGGCACGGCCGGCGTCGGCCAGGCGCTCGTCGGGGATGCCGAGCGTTGAGAGAACGGCGCCGGCCGGAATGGTCATGCCCGCCGCGACGGCCCGGTGTTCGTCGTTGCGATGGGGAACGGCTCGGAGGGTGGCTTGATAACGAGCGGGGAATTCGGTGATGTAGGCCCGCCACGCGTGGGCGTACGAGCGAACCGCATCCTCGCCAACCTTCGCCACAACCGAATCACGTAGGGCGCCGGCGAAATCGGCGGTGGTGACGAGCGAGAGTTCGTCGAGCAGATCGTCGAGCCCGTCGACATGGTTGTAGAGAGAAGGAGGCTTGCAGCCTGCAACGTCGGCCACGTTGGCGAGACTTACTGCGGCGAGGCCTCTCGTATCGGCGATCGCGAGCGCGATCTCGACGATGGAGGTCCGTGAGTGGCGACGGGTGGTACTGGGCACGGTCACACCGTAGTAGCGACGAGACATAGGCAGAAACTATGCAGCATAGTTTCTGGTTGCTAGTGTCCGGATATGAGACTTCCTCCTTCTGGTGCATTCGGTGATGAACGAGAAATCGAGGCGGTTGTTGCCGTGATGCGCAACAACCCGACCCTCGACATCGGGGAGGCCACTGAAGAGTTGGAGCGGCGCACGGCCGCGCTGTTGTCGAAGAAGTACGGCCTGATGGCGAACTCGGGGTCTTCGGCCCTGCGAATCGCCATCGATCTCTTGCACTGCGAGCGGGGCGACGAGATCATCACCTCGCCGCTCTGCTTCTCGACCGACATTGCGCCGATGGTGCAGTCCGGCATTGTGCCGGTGTTCGCCGACACCACGCCGAATACCTACCAGATCGATGTCGACGCGATCGAGTCGATGATCGGTCCCCGCACCAAAGCAATTCTCGTACCCAACCTTTGCGGCAACTGTCCCGACTGGGACGCGATCCGATCCATCGCCGACCGTCACGGTCTTCTCGTGGTGGAGGACTCCGCCGATGTGCTCGACAGTTGGCAGCGGGGCAGCCGTACCGGCACCCGCAGCGATATCACGATCACGAGCTTCGCCCGTTCCCATGCGATGACGGCAGGCGGCACTGGTGGCATGGTCGGCATCGACGATCCCGATCTCTACGACGAAGCCCTCTCGCTTCGTCGCTGGGGCCGGCGCTCGGAGCGGTACCTCTTCGGGTCGGAGAAGCGAGCGGGCGACGAGCGCTCTCGCGAAGACGGTCAGAACGGCAAACTCGAACGATTCGGTCAGCTGGCCGATGGCACGCCCTACGACCTGATATTCACGTTCGACACGGTGGGCTACAACTTCGAGCCGAACGAGCTGAGCTCGGCCTACGGACTCGTCCAGCTCGAAAAGTTGCCGGGTTTCAACGAACAGCGCACTGCTAACTGGTCGAAGCTCAACGACTTCTTCGGTACTCGGGACGGCTTCACCGGCGGCGAGACAACTCCCGACACCGACACCACCTGGATGCGGTTCTGCTTCACCCTCGATGATGACTTCGCGTGGGGCCGAAACGAAGTCCAAGGTTTCCTTGATGACCGGGGTGTGAGCACTCGCATGGTGTGGACGGGCAACATCTTGCGTCAGCCCGCCTTCGCCAATATCGAGCATCGCCAGCCCGAGGGCGGTCTCCCGAATTGTGACCGCATGATGGACCGGTCGCTCTCGCTGCCGATCTACCACGCCCTCAACGCCGATCACATGGGCTATATCTGTGAGCAAGTCGACGCACTTCTCTCGGAGGTCTCTTGATGCCCGTTGCCCTTGTTACCGGCGCCAGTCGCGGGATCGGCGCGGGCCTCGCCCAACGCCTCGCCGCTGAGGGGTGCGCGGTCGCTTGCGTCGCCCGCACCATGACCGACGCCGACTCTCATCTCAACGGGTCGCTGATGGCGACCGTAGACAAGCTGCGCTCAGCCGGCGCCACCGCCCACCCGATCGCCTCCGACCTCTCAAGTCCAGACTTTGATGCCGCGGCAGTGATCGCGGAGGCGGAGGACGTCCTCGGTCCGATCGACTATCTCGTCAACAACGCGGCCGCCGCGTTCTACCCGTCGTATATCGAGATGCCTCGCAAACGCATGGAGATCTCGTTCCGGGTCAACGTGATGGCGCCTTGGCTTCTCGCCCAAGAGGTCTTGCCGTCGATGATTGAACGAGGAAGCGGATCCGTGCTGAATCTCACCTCGCAGACGGGAGAGATGCCGGAAGGCCCGCCCTTCGTGGTGAGCCCGCAGATTCAGGGCGCCACCGCCTATGGCGGCTCGAAGGCGTGGCTGAATCGGGCCACCATCGGTGCTGCGTCGGAGCTTTACGGTACCGGTGTTTCGTTGAACTGTCTGACCCCTGACGTCGCGGTAGCGACGGAAGGCAGCACGGCGCTCATCGATCTGTCGCAGCATCTCTGTGAGCCGATCGACACGATGGCCGAGGCCGCGTGGGCGCTGCTCACGGCCGACCCGGAGGAATTCACCGGCCGGATCGAATACAGCCTGTCGCTGCTGCACCGGCTGAACCGTCCGGTCCGCAATCTGGCCAGTGATGGTCTCCTCGGGGGTTGGCAACCCGCCGACTTCCCGGTTGATCAGCTTCAATCGCCACGGGTCGACTGAGCATGACCACCGACGCCACCGACGTCTCCCCAATCGAAGACTGGAACCGCCTTCTCGAGGGAAAGGTCGCGGTCGTGACCGGTGGCGGGGCCGAAGGAATCGGCGGAGGGATCACCGAACTCTTTGCCGAGCACGGGGCCGTCGTCGAGGTGGCCGAGATCGACGCTGATCGGGCCGCCGCAGTGGTCGATTCTGTCACCGCGGCCGGCGGTAAGGCTCGTGCCCATGTGGTCGATGTGAGCACCGAAGAAGGAGTCGCCGCTCTCGCTTCCGCCGTGCTCGACGAGCACGGCGGGATCGACGTTCTCGTCAACAATGTTGGCGACTATCGCCCGCTCGTTCGCTTCGAAGTCTCGAACCCCGAGTCGTGGGAGGGCATGTACCGGATCAACCTCTGGCACATGTTTGCCGTCACGCAGGCCTTCCTCACTCCCATGATCGAACGCGGCGGTGGATCGATCGTCAACGTGCACTCCGTCGAGGGCATGCGGGGGTTCCCCGGAGAACCGGTTTATGCGGCGATGAAGGCGGCGGCCGGTCACTTCACCACCTCGCTCGCAGCCGGGTATGGACGCAAGGGCATCCGAGCCAACGGCATTGGTGTTGATCTCACCCAGACTCCGCAGGTCAACTACAAGGCCGGTTTCGAGGAGCACGAAAACCTGTGGGAGTCGTGGGCGCCGGTCGGACGACTGGGGTGGCCCGCCGATCAGGCTCGGGTGGCGCTCTTTCTCGCCTCGGACATGTCGGCCTTCGTGACGGGCCACAACGTGCCGGTCGATGGCGGCACGAAGGCGGGCGGCGGCTGGTTCTTCAGCCCCACGGCCGAGCGCTTCGTGAACCGCCCGAAGAACCTGTAGCGGCGCTGGGCGAGCGTGCCAGCCCGCCGCTCGTTCTCTGCCGCGCCCGCCCGTTCGTCTACCGTCGATCCATGAGTTCGTATCTTGTTCATGGTCTGACCCGGTCGTACTTCACGCGCAAGGTGACCGGCTATCTCGACTACACCGACCGTCCCTGGCGGCTTGAGCCGGGCCTCATGGACCACGAGGCGGCGACGAACGCCGGGTGGAACGGCGGCATCCCGGTTGTGAGTACTCCCGATGGTGTGCCGATTTGGGACTCCACGACGATCATCGAGCATCTCGATCAGGTGACCGCCGAGCCGCGCTCGGTCTTGCCCGGCGACCCGACGCTCCGATTCCTCGACTACCTGCTCGATGACTTCTCCGACGAGTGGTTCTACCGGCCCGCGGTCGGCAGTCGCTGGAGTTACCCAGCCAACACGGAGACCGCCGGATGGCAGATCGCTCAAGAGTTGGCGACGGGTGTGCCGCTCCCGGCCGGTGCCGTCCGTTCGATGGTGATCGACGCGATGACGGGCAGTCTTCCGGCGCTTGGTGTGCACCCCGGAAGCATCGACGCGTGGATGAGCGAAGTTGTGGTGCCCTGGTTCCAAACGCTGGAGCCGCATTTGGCCGACGGCGGCTACCTCTTGGGTGCCCGCCCTGGCCTCGCCGACTTTGCGGTGTTCGGTGCCAACGAAGCCCACTTTGTTGGTGACCCGTATTGCCGAGATCTGGCCGATGAACACGGGCCTGCGGTTGTTGCGCACACCATCCGCCTTCTCATGCCCCAGCAACATGAATTCGGCGAGTGGTTCGATCCTGCGGACCTTCCCGCGTCGCTCATCGCGGTGATCGCTCAGGCCGGGCGGCACTATCTGCCGTGGGTGGCGAAGGCAACGGTGGACGGTTCCGCGTCGGTCGAACTCGCCGACGGTGTGGACGTCGAGATCACCGCCTCTGCATTCCTGCAAGACGCCCGTGGTGTGATGCTTGCTCGTTATATCGGAGCTCGTTCACCGGAGCTCGACGCGATTCTTGAGCAAGCCGGCGTGTTGTCGTACTTTGCCGACTACGTCAACTATGCGACGACGGTTCCGGATGTGAGCGAGCGAGCCCAACCCTCGGACAACCGGCCCTACAAGGTTGGCTAGAGACCGAGGTTGGTTGACGGGTCAGCCTTCAGGGACGGCACGAGCCCTTCCAACCACGAACCCGAGCTTTCCTTCGACATATTCGATGTCGAAGTACTGGCCCTGATCGTCGGTCGTGAGGAGTTGGAAGAATCCAGGTTCGACCACTGTCGACCCGTCGATTGTCCAGCCGAGGCCATCAACCGCGCTTTCGTAAAACTCGGCGAGTGATACAACATTGAGAGCGGTCGAACCGCGGGCACTCATGATGTCGTCGACGGTGATGTGCGTCTCGAACGAGAAGTCGTCGGGAAGCTGAAGGGCCGAGGGGAACCAGGCGGGGGCGCCAAGATCAGAGCCGGTTGTGAATGAACCGGCGTCGTCTTCAATGGTGATGGACTCGGTGTCGGGGTCGACCGACACATCGCCGTCGCCCGCGATCTACTCCTCGATCAGTTGCTCGAATTCTCGAGCTTCTCGATCTTCGACGGCGCCACAACCCGACATCGAAATGACGAGGAGCAGCGCGCGCCCGCCACGGGCTGTGCCGCGACGCATCTGAGGAATCAGATTCCCGGGTGTTCCTTGTTGAAGATGTCGGTTGCTTCCCAGCCGTCGTAGACCGGGAGCCAGACGTGGACCAGCCAGCTGCCGGAGGAATCCTGGTTGACGCCACCGTGGGCAGCACAGAGTGCGTCGGAGATGTTGTCACCGACGATGAACGGACCATCAATGAAACAAAGAACCTGGTGGGCGTGCCAATGATAGTTGTCGCCCTCAAAGCCAGCCGGAGGCGCATGCCCGGAAGTGACGACCCAGACCATTCCGGTGAGCGGGGCGTTGTCGTACTCGCCGTCGAACATCAGCATCTGCGGGCCTGACGGGTCAAACGTCGTGGGCACGCCGGTATCGCGGACGTGATGGGTGCCCTGACCGGGAATCCACGGCGCCAGGTAGCGCCAGCCGTTGGCTTCCGCGATCCCCTTCGCCGGGTAGAGGGCAGCTTCAGCCGCACCGCGCTCGATGAAGAACGCATTCAACGCACAGTCTTGCCAGCTCAAGGGTCCCTTGGGCTCGGTGTAGGGGAAGTGGCGCCCAGAATGGCCGCCGCCGCCGTGGCCATGATTGACTTCGGTATCGGTCGGATCGCACCACGCTCGGCGTTCATCGCCGCCCGCACTCCAATCGACCGATGGGTTGCATGCAATTGCGAAAAAGGCGAATGCGGAAACGACCGCGGCAACTCGCACAAACCTGCGCATATGGGTCCGTTAGTCTGAGATGACCGATGGTTCCATTGAAAACCAGCACATGCAACTGCCAGTCGGGCCAGCAAAGTTACGGGAGAGGTGCCGTTGTGAGGTCCGCCCGACAGCTGCACACTGCAGGGGTGAACATCTCGGTCACCTATCCGGCTGACCTGCCGATTGCAGAGCGGCGCGGCGAGTTGCTCGCGGCGATCCGCGAGAATCAGGTGATCGTTGTCGCGGGCGAAACTGGCTCGGGCAAGAGCACCCAGCTCCCGAAGATGTGCGTCGAGCTCGGACTCCATGAACACGGCTGGATTGGCCACACGCAGCCTCGTCGAATCGCGGCTCGGTCAATCGCGGAGCGGGTGGCCGAAGAACTCGGCGACGAGGTCGGCGGGCTCGTTGGCTACAAGGTGCGCTTCACCGACAAGGTGTCGAAGCGCACCGCCATCAAGGCGATGACCGACGGCATTCTCCTAGCCGAGATGCAACACGACCGCGACCTGGCGGCCTATAGCGCGATCATCGTCGACGAAGCTCACGAGCGCAGTTTGAACATCGACTTTCTGCTCGGCTACTTACGTCAGCTGCTTCCGAAGCGGCCCGATCTCAAGATCATCATTACGTCGGCCACGATCGATACGAAGCGGTTCTCCGAGCACTTCGACAACGCGCCGATCATCGAGGTGTCAGGTCGGACCTACCCGGTCGACGTTCGCTATCGACCTCAGGAAGACCCTGACACCGGCGAGGCGTTGTCGCAGCCCGAGGCCATTGTCGATGCAGTAAACGAACTCGAGCTCGAGGGTTCCGGTGACGTGCTCGTCTTCTGTAGTGGCGAGCGCGAGATCCGTGAGGCAAGCGAGGCGCTGGCCGAAGCGCGGCTTCGCAACACCGAAATCGTTCCCCTCTTCGGGCGTCTCTCGGCGGCCGAACAACACCGGGTCTTCGATCGGTCACGACGCGACAATCGCCGGATCGTGGTGGCCACGAACGTGGCCGAAACATCGCTGACCGTTCCCGGAATTCGCTATGTGGTCGATCCAGGCACGGCCCGCATCAGCCGCTACAGCAATCGCACCAAGGTGCAGCGAATTCCGATTGAAGAGATATCGCAGGCGAGTGCCAACCAGCGATCGGGGCGTTGCGGCCGTGTGGCGCCGGGCATCGCGATCCGCCTGTACGCCGAAGAGAACTTTGCGAGCCGGCCCGAGTTCACCGAACCCGAGATCACCCGCACCAGCCTGGCGTCGGTGATCTTGCAGATGGCGTCGCTGGGTTTGGGCGACATCGAGAGCTTCCCCTTCGTCGATCCACCGGAGCTTCGCAACATCCGCGATGGTGTCGCGCTCCTCGAAGAACTCGACGCGGTCGAGCCTGGCCTCGAGGGAACGAAGAACTGGCTCACGCCGATCGGTCGCCAGCTGGCTCGGATGCCGATCGACCCCCGTTTCGGCCGAATGGTGATTGAGGCCGCGGCCAGCGATTGTCTCCGTGAGGTGATGATCATCACGGCGGCGATGTCGGTGCAGGATCCACGTGAGCGCCCGGCTGAGAAGCGCGAACAGGCGGGGCAACTCCACGCGAGGTTCAACGACCCCGCGTCGGACTTCCTCACCTGGCTGAAGCTCTGGGACTATCTCGAAGAGGAGCGCAAGGCCCGAACGAGCAGCGCCTTCCGGCGTATGTGTAAGAAAGAGTTCCTCAACCACAATCGCATCCGCGAGTGGTCCGACATCATCCGTCAACTCGAACGCACCGCCAAGTCGCTTCGCTGGACAGTCAACGCCGAGGAGGCGAAGGGTGACACGATTCATCAGTGTCTGATCACGGGCCTGCTGTCACAGATCGGGCTCAAGGACACCAACGGCGCCGAGTTCACGGGCGGCCGCAATGCTCGTTTCGTGCTCAGTCGCAGCTCTGCGCTGGGTAAGAAGCCGCCGAACTGGGTCATGGCTGGCGAGCTCATCGAGACGAATCGCCTCTGGGCGCACAGCGCGGCCCGAATCCAACCCGAGTGGGCGGAGCGAGCCGGCGAGCACATCATCAAACGAACCTATGAGGAACCGGATTGGGACGCCGCGAAGGGTTCGGCGATGACCATCGAGCGGGCCACGCTCTATGGCGTGCCCCTGGTGGCCGGTCGGCGGGTGCACTATCGCCGCGTCGACCCCGTCGTTGCCCGCGAGCTCTTCATCCACCACGCGCTGATCGAGGGTGAGTGGGAGACCCACCACGCTTTCTTCGCGCAGAACGAGGGTGTCCTCGATGAGGTTCGGCGGCTTGGTGCCCGGCAACGTCGCGACGTGTTCGTCGAATACGACGTGCTGTTCGACTTCTACGATCGTCGAGTCGGGGATCAGGTCACGTCCGGGGCCGATTTTGACCGCTGGTGGAACAAGCGGCGCAAGGGTGAGCCGCGCTTGCTCGACCTGCGCCTTGAAGAAATCTTCGATGCAGGCGACGACGCTGACGACGAACAGTTCCCCGACGCCTGGCAGGCCGGCGAAGTCGAATTCGCGCTCGACTACGAATTCGACGAGACCTCAGCCCACGACGGCGTGACGGTCACGGTGCCGATCGCATTACTGAACCGGGTCGACGCTGGCGCATTCGCGTGGAACGTGCCCGGGCTGCGCGAAGAGTTGGTCACGGCCCTCCTGCGGTCAATGCCGAAGGACGTTCGCAAAATGTTCGTTCCCATCCGCGACACCGTCGCCCGAATCCTGCCCAGCCTGTCGGCCTCGACCGGCGATCTGATCGAAGCGGTTCGTCAATCGCTGCGAGAGCTGTCCGAGGAGCCTCTCTCGGTCGATGCGCTGAGGCTCGACCGGTTGCCCAACCATCTACGGCCGATTTATCGCGTGCTCGCCGACGATGGCGAACTCCTGGCGCAGGGTCGCGAGCTCACCGAGATTCGCGCCCAGCTTCACGCCGAGGTCAGCGAGGTGTTGTCCGAGGGTACGCACCCGCTCGTGACCAGCGGCGAGACCCGCTGGGTCTTCGGCGACCTGCCCCAGAAGGTGCAGACCGCGGCGGCGGGCCACGAGGTCGTGGCCTTCCCGGCGCTGATCGACGAGGGCGAAACCATCGGTGTGCAGCTGCTGCCCGATACCGACGAGCAATACGAAGCTATGTGGCTTGGAACCCGCCGCCTGTTGCGGTTGAACATCGGTGGGTCAGCGCGACTGCTGAACGGCCTGTTGGACAATCGATCCAACTTGGCGCTCGCTTCGAACCCCCACGGCTCGAAACTGGCGTGGGTGAACGACGCCGCTGACAGTATCTTCTCGCATCTCTTGGGCGAGGCCGGCGGACCTGTGTGGACCGCAGCAGAATTTGATGAATTGGCGGCTTACGTGCGGGCCGAGTTGCCGGGCGCAGTCGATCGCATTGGCCGACAAGCGCTCGCCATCCTGCTCGACGTCGCGGCCCTCAAGGCCGACCTCGCGGCACCTGTCGCTTCTGCTCTCCATCCCGCCTATCGGAACATGCAAGCGCACATGGACCGGCTCGTCTATCCCCAGCATCTCTCGGGGGTTGGCGCCCATCGCCTCGGCGATGTCTCGCGCTACCTCCAGGGCATCCGGATGCGCCTTGAAAAGCTGCCGGCCCGAGTGCCCCAAGATCACAAGATGATGTCGACCTGCTCGTCACTCGAACGTGATTTCGACGACTATGCCGAACGCCTCCCGCCATCGACGGAGCTCGAAGAGCTGAATTGGCAGCTCGAAGAGTTCCGGCTCGCTACCTTCGCCCAGCAGGTTGGCGTTAAAGGCAAGGTGAGCGAGAAGCGAATCCGCACCGCCCTGCACGACCTCTGACGGGCGAGCGCTAGCCTGCGGTTCGTTCCGCGACAGGTGAGGTGCGAATGGCTGGCGGTCTCGTCGGGTTGTTTGATGACGTAGCGGCATTAGCGAAACTCGCCGCGGCCTCGATCGACGATGTTGGTGCGGCCGCGGCTCGGGCCAGCATGAAGGCTGCCGGTGTAGTGGTGGACGACACGGCGGTCACGCCCACCTATGTGCATGGCCTCGCGGCCGACCGCGAGCTCCCGATCATCAAGAAGATCGCCACTGGGTCGATTCGTAACAAGCTGCTGTTCATTCTCCCCGTCGCATTGGTGCTCAGCGAGTGGGCGCCCACGATCGTCGAGATCATTCTGATGTGTGGTGGAACTTTCCTTTGTTACGAAGGTGGCCACAAGATCCTTCATGCGCTCAAGGGTGACAACCACGACCACGATGTCCCGGCTGCCGCCCTCGGGCCCGACGCCGAGGAAGCCACGATCAAGGGCGCGGTTCGTACCGACTTCATTCTGTCTGCAGAGATCATGGTGATCTCGCTAAAGGAAGTCATCGATGAGGGATTCCTGCAACGCGGAATCATCATGGTGGTCGTCGCGGTCTTCATCACTGTCCTCGTCTATGGCCTGGTCGCCGTGATCGTGAAAATGGACGACGTCGGTCTCGCCATGGCGCAGCGCGACGAGCCCGCCTCACAGAAGATCGGGCGGGCACTGGTTGCCGGTATGCCGAAGCTCCTCACCGGGCTGACGATCGTCGGCACGGCCGCCATGCTCTGGGTGGGTGGCCATATTCTGCTGGTCGGTACCGACGAGCTCGGATGGGGCTGGCCCTATGGCATCGTCCACGACGCCGAAGAGACCGTGCACGGTTCCGGCATTCTCGTATGGCTGGTGAACACCGGCATCTCCGCCGTTGTGGGGTTGGCGGTCGGCCTCATGGTGGTGACCGTGGTGGCGAAGCTGCCGTTCGGATCGAAGGACACGCACGAGGCCCACGCCTAACCAACGACTCGGGCGCAGGGAATGGGAGCGGCCTCGTTGCTGTTTCCTCATATGGCGAGTATGTATGGTGCCGGTTCCGGCCCTGGGTTGAGGAGATTTGTGGAGACCACATCGACCACCGAGTCCGGCCGCTACGACCTTGTGATCGTCGGCGGTAACGCGGGCGGGCTTTCCGTGGCGATCTCGTCGTTGCGATCGGGAATCGAACGAGTTCGCATTATCGAACCCGGACATGAGGTGGCGTTCCCCGAGCTTGTCCCGGAGAACAATCTCGACATCGGCTTCGGCGAGCAGGTCGAGAGCATCGATCGCGACGGCGACGACATCGTTGTGGTCACCGACCACCACACCTATCGAGCTCGTGGCTGCCTCGTTGCTCAACGTGTGTCTGATCCGGCCTGGACTCCGCCGATCCAGATGGACGGGGTCAGCTCCGTCAGCGTTGATGAGCTGCCGGAGCAGCTCAACGACAAAGACATCCTGGTGATCGGATACTCCGACAACGCGGTCGAGCTTGTCGCTCGCGCCGCGCACCACGGCGCGAGCGTCGTGATGGCCGCCGGTGGAATTGACCCGGCCCGCCTCTCGCCCGCCGGTGAACACATGTTGCGACGGCTCGAGCGCGAACGCCGTGCGACCATCCTGTATCGCTCGATTCCGAACCAGATCGGTCAGGTCGACGGTGACCCGCTCGCCTACTTCGACGATCGGCGTACCCCCGACCTTGAGTTCGATCACATCGTCTTTGCATCCACACGGCATCAGCCCGACGAAACCCGCGCGCCGATCACCGCCGCGGCAATTGCGACGGGTCGAGTGATCTGCCTTGCCCGTGACCACGAGTTCGACGAAGGACCAATTGCTCACGGTTGGGAGGTTGGTCGGGTCGTTGCCGATGCGGTGTTTCCGGAGATTCCGCTCGCCCCCGAACGCACCGCGATCGAACGCCGTTCTGCGCACTCCGGCGCGGTGCAAGAGCTCCGCGATGAGCACTACAACGCGACGATCACCCACTTCGAGCCAACCCATTCCGATCTCTGGGTGTTGCGGGTTCGGCCCGACCATGGCGACACCGCCCACCAGGCCGGGCAATACGCGACGTTGGGTCTCGGCTACTGGGAGGGGCGAGTCGACGACGCAGTCGACGACAATCTCGACGACCGCTGGGACAAGCTAATTCGTCGGTCGTACTCCATCTCCCACCCGATCTTCGATGAGTACGGCTATCTCGCTCGGCGGATGGAGAGTGACGAGCTCGAGTTCTACATCGTGCTGGTCGCCCCCACCGATGAGAACACGCCCGGCCTTACGCCTCGGCTTGCACTCATGCGGCCGGGCGACCGCATTTTCCTTGGCGCCAAGGTTGCGGGTCGTTACACGCTCAGCTCGGTGATCGACCCGCAGTCGACCATTGTGTTGCTTTCAACCGGCACGGGGGAAGCGCCCCACAACTCGATGGCCACCGAGCTGCTGCAGAAGGGTCATGTGGGGCCGATCGTTGCTGCCGTGACAGTTCGCCAGTGGGCCGATCTCGGCTATCACGAAAAACATCGTGAGCTCGAGTCTCGTTATTCCAACTACAGCTACATCCCGCTGCCGACGCGTGAGGCTGATGTGCCGAAGCGGTACCTGCAAGACCTCGTCACGAATGGTGAGATTGAGGCGGCGGCCGGACGGTCACTCGATCCGAGGAACACTCATGTGTTCCTCTGTGGCAACCCGTCGATGATCGGATTACCCGAAGAGGTCGACGGCCAAGAGGTCTTCCCCGAAACCGTCGGTGTGGTGCAGCTCCTTAGCGAGCGCGGGTTCTCTCTGGATCGGCGCAACGATCCGGGCAACATCCACTATGAGGAATATTGGTAGGTCGCCTAGCCGCGATTGTGCGTGGGTCCGCTCGTCAGATCGTGACAGGCAATATTGAGCGCACGTCTCGAGCCGAGGCCGCCACGAGAAGTTCGTAGTCGCCCGTGTCGACGGTCCAGGCGTGGGTGCCCGGATCCCAGCGGGCGAACGCTCGGGCTCGCAGAGTGATAGTTGCGGACGCGGTCTCGCCTGGATTGACCGTGACCTTCGCGAATCCAGCGAGCTCCTTGACCGGGCGCGGAACCACGTGTTCGGTGGCTGCGGCGTAGATCTGCACAACATCGCTACCGGGCCGGTCGCCGGTGTTGGTGACAGGCACGGTGACGGTGAGCTCGGTGCCCGAACCACTGACTGTCGGCTCGCCCCAGGTGAAGCTGGTGTACGAGCCGCCGTGGCCAAACGGGATCAGCGGCTCGGTGCCGCGGGCGTCGTAACCCCGGTATCCAACGAAGACACCCTCGCCGTAGCGGACAACGCCGGCTTCCCCCGGATAGTTCAGATACGACGGTGTGTCGCGTTCGTCTCGTGCCCATGTCGTCGGCATTCGGCCCGACGGCTCGGCGGCGCCCATCAATACGTCGGCGATGGCCTCGCCTGCTTCTTGGCCGGGATACCAAGCCATGACGACGGCGGGCACGTCGGCCAGCCAAGGAAGGGTCATCGGCGCGCCACAGTTCAGCACTACGATGGTGTTCGGGTTGGCTGCGACCACTCGGCGGACGAGTTCGTCCTGACCATTGGGAAGGTCGATCGACTCGCGATCGCCGCCCTCTGATTCCCACTCGGCATTCGAGCCGACGACCACGATTGCGGTGTCGGCCGCGGCGGCGAGGGCGGCGGCTTCACGAAGGCCAACCTCAGTATCGATGTCGGCAAGCTCGGCCGCGACATCGACCATACAGATCCATTGCCCGTCCTCGCGAGGGGCGTGTTCGAGCCGCATTTGGTACGTCTGGCCGGCTTCGAGATGTAGGTAACCGTCGCCGCCATGGAGCCCGAGGCCCGCGCTGAAACCGCCCTCTTGGTTGTCGGTGACGAAGTCGTCGTCGACGTAGAGGCGAGCCTCGCTGAAGCCAAGAGCACAGAGGCGATGTCGTCCTGACTCTGCGGGTGTCATCGTGAATGTCACCCGTACAGAGAATGAATCGTGGCCGGCCGGGAAGGAATCACCGAACCACACACCGAAGGGTCGGGGACGGGTGTGTTCATCGATCAACTCGCCGTCGAAGCCGATTCCGTCGAAGACCTCGAAGGTGACGCCCTCGTCGCCGATCCACTCTTCGGGAATGGCCGTGGCCTTGCGGGCCATATCGACGCCGGGTGCGGTGCCGACGAGTCGGTCGCCCAGGCGCTCGGTCATCGAGCCGAGGACATTGGTGGAGCGATGACTTTGCAGGCTGGCCGAACCACCGCCGAGCATGGCGGTTCCGGCGACGCCTGGTCCGATCAGCGCGATGGTGCCCGACGACGCGAGGGGCAGGACGGCTCCCTCGTTACGCAGGAGCACCATTGAGTCGGTGGCGGCGCGACGAGCGAGGGCTCGATGTTCGGGTCGCTCAATACTTTGCTCTTCGTGGTTGGTCGCCGTGCCTAGACGGCCAGCCCAATCGAGGAAACGAAGGATCCGGCGGACCTTGTCGTCGAGCAGCGCCTCATCAACATCGCCGCGTGCGACCGCGTCGCGCAGCTGGTTGTTGCCCCACTTACGGCCCGGGCCAGGCATCTCGAGGTCGAGGCCGTGGCGGGCGGGGGCAACGGTCTCCTTGATGGCGCCCCAATCGGACACGACAAAGCCGGTGAAGCCCCACTCGTCCTTCAACACGCCGGTCAACAGTTCGGGGTGGGCGCAGGCGTGGTCGCCGTTGACGAAGTTGTAAGCGCCCATGACGGACTGGACGTTGGCCTCTTTTACTGCGGCTTCAAAGGGTGGAAGGTAGATCTCGCGAAGTGAACGTTCGTCGACATCGACGTCGATGGTGAAGCGCTCGAACTCCTGATCGTTGGCCACAAAGTGCTTCACGCAGGCCCCAACTCCCTTGCTCTGCACACCATTGATGTAGGCGACCGCGGTGCGGGAGGTGAGTTCTGGGTCTTCGCTGTAGGACTCGAAGTGGCGTCCGCCGCGGGGCGAGCGGTGCAGATTGACGGTCGGCGCTAAGAGGACATCGACCAGGCGGTCGTTGGCCTCGGTACCGAGCGCCTCGCCGACCTCGTACACGAGCTCGGGGTCCCACGTGGCCGACAGCGCGGAGGGACCGGGAACCACAAGGCCCGGTCCCATGGCTCGTCCGCGGACGCCAACGGGCCCGTCGCTGACCGTCCACTCGGGAATACCGAGCCGCTCACAGCCCGAGACGATCCAGGCTCCCTGGCCGCGGACCATCTCACATTTCTCTTCGAGTGTGAGCTCAGTGATCAGTCCCTCGATGTCGTGCTTCGAGGAAGTGTCTGCCGCGTCGTTGTTGGCCATCCGGCAGTGTTCCGCTCATGGCGGTTCATCGCAACCCCAGCCTGTGGTGCTAGTTGGCCGTCGCGATGATGTGGCCGATCGCTGGGTCGGTGCGTCCTTCGAGCAGCTCTCGATAGATCGGCTCTGTTGCCGCGACGCCTGATGATTCCTCGACCGTGAGCCATGCCGACGTGCCAGCGAAGAAGATGAGCAGGTCGGTGTCGATGCGGGCGGCAGCTTCGGCGGGGCCCCCATCCTGGTTCCGCTTCGCGATTTGTGAGGGAGCGAAGAAGAATTCTGGTGTCGGACCGGGAAGCTCGCCGCCGGGCTCGGTCTCCTCCCAATGGGTTGCTCCTACCTGAATCGAGAAGCGGAGCGAATCGCTGAAATGTTGGTGGATTCGACCGAGCACCTTGGCGTTGCCGGCCATGTCGACCACGCCGCTCAGACGGGCTGAGTCCAGCGACTCGATGTCGTCGTACGACAGGATCTGGTCGTAGTAGCCGAGCGACTCGACGAACGAGACGTTGCCCGCCGAGGTCAGGCCGACCGCATGGTGGCCGCGGGACTGAAGCCGCTGGGCGAGCGCGATCGATGTCTTCGAAGACGCGCTGGTGACGATCGTAGATGTTGCGTCGTGGAAGCCATTGTCGCCGAGGTAGTCGTCGACGAGCCACGAGGTCATGAACAGGCCGCGCAGGAGGAGGTAGAGGTTGCCGGTGTGGGCATCGGGAATGGTGTCGGTGACGTTGGTGAAGCTCGTGTAAACGGCGGCGTGGGGCTCTCGATGGGCGCCGACATCGTTGAAGCCGATACCGGATTTGGATGCCGCGATGACAACCTCGTTGGCCATAGGAAAGAAGCCGAAGTAGCGGCTGTCGACGGCGATGTCGGGATTGGTGGATTCGGTCACGCGACCAAAACCCATCACGGGGACTCGACCCCAAGGATCAGTTGAAGGAAAGAAGCCCCAGTAGCCGAGCATCTCGCCGCTGAGCGCGTAGCTGATGTTGTTCGCGGTGACGGCAAAACGTTCGACGACGAGCCGAACCTGACCCTCGCCGAGCGCCGGTGACGGGTTTTTCACCAGTTGTGTCTGGTGGAAGTCGCTTCGGTTTACTTCAAAGATCATGGCCGGACCCTAACTATTGTCAGTTCCATGCGCAAAAGATAACCGCGCTGCGATGTCGACCAATCCTCACACCGGCCGCTACGTGCTCTACGGGGCCCCGGTGTCCCTTTATACGGGAAAGGCGAGGTCTTATCTCCGCAAACAAGGCATCGATTTTGTCGAAGTTGGGCCAGGCAGCGACCGTTATCTGAATGTGATTGTGCCGGCCGTTGGTCGCTGGATCATCCCGTGTTTGGAGACGCCCGACGGCGAGATCGTTCAGGACGGCGCCGACATCATCAAACACTTCGAGACCGGTCCGGGTGCCGACCTGCGTGCTTATCCCGACGCCTATCCCGCGACCGCAGCCCATCGAGCGATCTCCCATGTGTTCGAGATGTTCGGGGGTGAAGGTCTCCTTCGGCCGGCCATACACTGCCGCTGGAACTTCAACGATGTGAACCTAGAGTTCTTGCGGGCGGAGTTCGCGCTTCTTACTCCCGCCGGTTTCGACCCCGAACAGCAATCGGCGGCCTTCGACCACTCCAGCGGTCGGATGCGGAAGGCCGCGTCGGGCTTTGGAGTCACGCCGGAATCGGCGCCCCTTATCGAGGAGTCGTTCCAGGAATTTCTCCGCTTCTTAAGTCGACACCTGGAGACTTCGCCCTATCTGTTGGGTGGCGCCCCGGCACTCGGCGACTACTGCCTCATGGGTGCGATGTGGGCCCACCTCTTCCGGGATCCAGCCCCCCAACAGCTCATCAAGCAGGTGGCGCCGCGCGTGGGTCGGTGGGTCGAGCGTATGTCCACCTCGGAGCCCTACGACCATGAGTTTGGCGACCATTCGGGCCGCTTCTTCGCCGACGACGGCGTGCCCGACACGTTGCGAGACATGCTGCGGTTCGTGGAGGAGGAGTACCTCAACGAGATCACCGCCCACGTGGCCTTTGCCAACGAATGGCTCTCGGCCCACCCCGACATCGTGGCCGGCACCAACGGCAAGTCGAATCCCGCAAGTCGCGGCATCGGCGCCGCTGACTTCGAGTGGCGCGGTCTCACGCTGACCACGGGTGTCATGCCCTATCGCCTGTGGCTCCTCCAACACCTCACCGATGATTTTGCTGAGGCTCCGAACGAGGATCAAGAGCGGGTGCGAGCAATCTTCGCCGACGTCGGTCTTGAACAACTGCTCAACCTGCGCGTAAATCGCCGCGTTGAACGCACGAATCATCTCGAAGTTTGGGGTCCGGTCTAGGGCCGACTCTTGGTCGGCTCGGGTCGGGGTTTGCTACTCTCGGCTGATGAGTGACGTCACGACTTACTACTCTCAGCTGGATGGTCGAGTCGCTCGACGCGAACGGAATCGGACCGCCGTGCTCGACGTTGTCCTCGAGATGTTCGCGGAGGATCAACTCTTCCCGACCATTGAGCAAGCGTCGTCGCGCTCCGGTCTGTCGCCCCGCTCCGTCTATCGTTACTTCGCCGACCCGGGTGAGCTGCTCGAGGCGACAATTGTTCGCTCGTTCGACCAGAGCCGGGGGGTCACCCACCTGCATGCCATTGGCGCCGGTCCGCTCGAAGACCGTCTGCAGGCGTTCTGCGAATCTCGCGTCCGCCTGCACGGCGTGAGCGGTGCCGTCTGGCGGGCCACGGTCTACAACGCGGCCCGACACGAACGTCTTCGCGGCGAGCTCGAAGCCAATCGCGGCCGCAAGCGAGACCAATTCGCGAAACAGTTCGCGCCCGAGCTCGTCGCGATGCCGGCCGACAAACATCAACGAGTTCTCGCCGCGGGCGACGTCTTGACCCAGTTGGACTCGATCGACCTGCTGCGTCGGTCGAATGGTCTCGAGTCCGATGTCGTAATCGACGTGCTGGTGAGCGCACTCGGGGCGCTTCTCCGGTCGTGACGACTGCCGGCGACGTGATCATCGTTTCCGGCCCGTGTCTGTATCCGGAAAGTCCACCGTCTCGGTGGTCCTCGATGATTCGGGCTAGGCGAGCGGGGCCACGGTGAGCCCGTTGGCCGTGTGGCGTTCGATGAGGTCGGCAATCAAACCTGACGATTTCGCCGCCTCGACGAACTCTCGGAGGTAGGCGAATCCGGCCGGGTCGCGGTCGCGGGGTGTGCCCATCGCTTGTTGCACGGCGGAGAACTTTCCGTCGAGTACGCGGGCGCCCGGAAGTTTGGCGACGTCGTCGGCGAGCCGTGGTCGGAGCCCAGCGAGCGCATCGAGCCGCTGCTCGACGAATGTCTCAAACGAAGCGTCGAGGCTGTCGCTCTCCACGAGGGTGGCGTGTTCGAGATTTCGTTCGAGCCACAACGCGTAGGCGGCTCGGGCCTTCACCGAGATCCGCATGCCCGGCTGGTCGACGTCGGCGAAGCTGGCGACGGTCGAGCCCGCGGGAACGAGAAAGGTGCTTTCGATCTCGGCGTATGCATCCGTGAAGTTGATGAACTCGGCCCGAAGGGGGTCGGCGCCGATATTGCCGATGTCCCACGCGCCCGATGTCGCGGCGTCGGCGACATCGCCGGGATTCGTGTACGTCTGTAGCTCGAGGCCAACGCCCAGCTGAGAGGCGAGCGCGGCCGCCAAGTCCGGCGACACGCCAATCGGGGTGCCGTCGTCTTGGGTTCGCGTCACCAGCAGAAAATTGCTGAGATTTATTCCGGCTCGCAGTGTTCCCGCGGGCGCAAGCGCATCAACGGCTCCGGGCGCCGGCGTCGGCAGCATCTTCTTTTGGGCTAGATCGGTGAGGCGACGAAGACCGGGATTGTGCGCCCGAATTCGGTCGCGGCGACTTGGTATTCGGCGTAGGGCGGATACGCGGCGACGCCTCGGGCGTACCACTCGGCTCGTTCCTCGCCCTCAACTTCTCGCACCGTGAAGGGCTTCGCTTCGGCGCCGTCCTGAATCGCAACGTTCGGGTCGGCGACGAGGTTGTGGTACCAGCCCGGGTGGTGGGGCATACCGGCCTTCGACGCGATGATCGCGTATTCGCCTTCGTGTTCAACCTGCATGAGCGGAACCTTGCGGATGAGGCCGCTCTTGTGACCCATCGTGGTGACGACGATGATTGGCAGGCCCGTGTCCATCAGCGTGTTGGCTTCCGCTCCGCCCGACGCTTCATAGTCTCGGACCTGGTCAGCCACCCATTCCCAGCTGCTGGGGCCGTATGCGTTCTCGTCGTTGCTCATCTGTTCTCCCGGTTGGTCGAGTCAGCGTAGGTGATGCACGATTGTTCACGCCTCTTTCGTCCCTTCGCCCGGGCGCCGCGGAGTTGGAGATCATTCGCGAGGCCGACCACGCGCCCTGGATCGACGAACCGAAGCTGATCGCTTCGCGTACGCTGTCGTTTCTGGCCAACGGAGGAACGTCATGACCCCCACTGCTGAAGATCGCGTCAACATTCTCGCCTTGTACGGCCGCTATAGCCACGCGATCGACACCGGCAACCGCGAGATGTTCGCGTTGTGCTTTACCGAGGACGGCGTCCTCAACACGATGGGCGACCCGATCGTCGGCCACGACGCGATCGGCGACTTCGGCGAAGGCACACACGCGATGCTCCCGGCCTTGCGTCACCAGGCGTCGAACATCGTGATTGAGGTCGACGGCGACACTGCCGCGGCGGCGGCGTTCATCGTCGCCTACACAGTCGATACCGGCTTCAACGTCATCATCACCGGTCGTTACGCCGACGAGTTCCGCCGCACCGCCGACGGGTGGCGAATTTCTTCGCGCCTCTTTACCGCAGACCAAACGTCCTGACGGATTGCGTGCGATAGTCGCCGCATGAAGATCAACAATCTGTTCTCGGTAGAAGGCAAGATCGCCCTGGTCACGGGCGGATCTCGTGGCATTGGCGAAATGATCGCCGCGGGTTATCTCGCCAATGGCGCCAAGGTCTACATCAGCTCGCGGAAGGCCGAAGCCTGTGACGCCACCGCCCAGCGGTTGATGTCCGAATACGGGGGCGAGTGCATCTCCATTCCGTCCGACCTTTCTGGCCTTCCGGGCATCGATCACCTCGTTGCCGAGATCTCCAAGAACGAGGACAAACTCGACATCCTGGTGAACAACGCCGGTGTGTCGTGGGGTGCCCCGCTGGCCGAGTTCCCCGAGATTGGTTGGGACAAGGTGATGGACACCAACGTCAAGGGTGTGTTCTTCCTCACCCAGCAGTGTCTGCCTCTCCTCGAAGCCGCGGGAACTCCGGAAAATCCGTCCCGGGTGATCAACATCGGCTCGATCGATGGCATCCAGGCGCCAGCTTTCGAGACCTACTCCTACGGCCCGTCGAAGGCGGCCGTCCACGCGATGACCCGTCAGCTCGGCGCCAAGCTGGCACCGCGCAACATCATCGTGAACGCCATCGCCCCGGGGCCGTTCCCGACCTGGATGCTGAGCACCGGGGTCGGCACCGGCGGCGACGTTGAAGGAACCGACTGGGATGCGGTCGGCAAGCTTACTCCCGTCGGTCGGGTGGGTTCTCCGGAAGACATTGCTGGCCTCGCCATCTTCCTGAGCTCTCGGGCCGGTGCCTTCACGGTCGGCGAAGTGATCACCTGCGACGGCGGCGCCGTCGTCTCCTAGAGAGGCACCCTGATGGAGCTCGACCTTCGCGATCTTCGCGTCATCGTCACCGCCGGCGGCGGCGGCATCGGACGCGCCACCGCGCTGATGCTGGCTGAGGCGGGTGCCCATGTGTGGACCTGTGATGTCGACCCCGAATCGCTCGCGTCTGTGTGTGCGAACGACCGTGTTGATGGGCAGGTGGCCGACGTCGGCGACACCGCGTCGGTCGACGCGTTTATGGCCACCGGTGTCGCTGCACTCGGTGGAATCGATGTGCTCATCAATATGGCGGGTATCGCCGGGCCGGGCGGGCGGGTCGAAACACTCGACCCGGAGGCCGTTACCCAGACGCTCGACATCGACGTCACATCGATGTTTCGAACATCGCGCCACGCGATCCCGGTGATGGTGGCGCAGCGGTCGGGCTCGATCATCAACATGTCGTCAACGGCCGGGCAGTGGGGTTTCCCGTATCGGTCGGCTTACGCCGCCGCCAAGTGGGCTGTGATCGGCCTCACCAAGACGATGGCGATGGAGCTTGGCGAGCACAACATCCGCGTGAATGCGATCTGTCCGGGTTCGATTAGCGGGCCACGGATGGACCACGTGATCGACCTCGAAGCCGAAGCTAGTGGGGTCGCCCCCGCTGAGGTGCGGGCCGGGTTTGAACGTCAGGTTTCGATGCAGACGTTCATCGATGCCAAAGAGATCGCCCAGACGATCGCGTTCTTGGTGTCGCCCCTGGGGTCGAAGATCTCGGGGCAGGCGCTGGCCGTTGACGGCCACACTGAGACCTCACGAAACTGACAGAAACCGATCCCGATAACGAGCGAAGGTGCGATCAATCTCGGTCGGGTCAATGCCGACTAGGCCGTACTCGTGGAGCCCGGCTTCCGCCGGCGGGGTGTCGTCCACGTTGATCGAGGGCATACCGAAGTGGTCGTACAAGCGATCGATCGTGGCCTGGGTGTTGGCCGTGAGTTCGTGGTGATCGACATGGAAGATCTGTTCGGGATCGATCGGGTAGTCGACCAGCGCATCCAGGGAACGTCCGTAGAGGTCGAGGTGGTAGCGAGCGATCTCCGCCTCATCGACCTCTTCGCTGAATGCTCGCCGAAGAGTAGCGATGAGGCTGGTGACCGACCCCAATACTTCGGCCGGTTCACGATGGGTGATCACGACGCGCGCATCGGGATAGGTCCGCAGGACGGTCGGCAGAGAGTTGAGATGGACCGGGGATTTTAGGACCCAGCGTGTCGTCGGCTGGTGGCGCTGGAGTAGCTGAAACACCCGGCGGTGCATCTCATAGGCCGGGGTGATATCGCCGGCCTGTAGCCACTCGACATACGTCGGCACCCGGTATCGACTGATGAACTCTTCGCTGCGAAACGAGAACGACATCGCCGACAGGCACTCCTTGTGCATCCGGCCTGCATAGCGGTGAATCGTCCGCATCTCCGCTCGCTGGCGCTGCGGCCAGGTGAGCTCGACGTCGGCGGCCAGAATTCGGGGATCATCATCGGGAGTGTGGACCCGCGGCGGTGGAACCGGGGTGAGGAGTTCCCAACCTTCTGGCGCCCGCGCCGCCGGGTCTTGGGCGAGCAGCCGGTGGAGAAATGTGGTGCCGGTGCGGGGCGCACCGGCGACGATGATTGGCGCCGTGACCGGCTCGTCGGCCGTGCCGGGATCGGTTGCGAACCACTCGCTGATCGCCGCCGCCCCGGTCACGAGGCGGGTGAGCCACTGCTCGGTGAACACTTCCGCGGCGGGAGTGAGGTGAGCCTCGGTCTCGAGGCTGTCGAGCAGGATCGTGAGTGGCTCGATCGCTGTCGGTTTGGCCGCGAGTAGCAGTGCGTCGCGATCGATGGCCATCTCAGGTCCGGAATCGCCAGGCGAGGTGGGCCCGCCGTGCGGCCATTTGGGCGGCGCGTTCATCGGTGGTGATTCGCGGGGTGTCGGTACCCATCGCTTCTTCGAGGTCGTCGACCTTCATCACCTGAGACGAGATCTCGGGAGCGGTGTCGTCGTGGGGCCAGAACCAGCGGAAGGTGCAGAGGCCGGTGGACCGTCCGCCCGTATCGAGCCAGTTGGCCGCGCCGACATCCACGGGCCCGATCACGCCGCGGATGCGACCGTCGCCGGAGAGTTCAGTCTGGCGATGGTTGTAGCTGCAGAAACGGCCGGGCAGGTCGGTGAGTTCGAAAGTGCCCATCTTGTAGAGCTGGAACGCCCAGTAGTCGGCGGCCGGCACGTCGGATTCGAAAACGATCGCTTCGTCGGGCGCGAGATCCCAGAAGTTGAATGCGTAGTGGGCCGCCGAGAGGCCCTTGGCCACGGTGAGCCCAGAGGCGAACGAGTTCGGCGTGCGCTCGTCGCGGTTCTCAATCATGTAGCGATTCCAGAAACGCACGGAGTCGTTGACCTGCTGAAACGCCCGATCGAGTCGCCGGTCGAGATCCTCCAGGGTGACGAGGGGAGTGGGCCCGGGATCGTCGAGATTCTCGATCACGATCGTGGCCGGCTCGTCGGCCGTCCAGCGGTAGTAGTACTCCCGGAACGACACCATGATCGCCTCGTCAGGAATCTCGATGTGATGGTCGCCGCTACCCGGCCCGCCCAGGGTGAGTTCGAATTCGTCGCCGGGGCCGATGCCAAGGTCGGCGGCCGTGAGTTGCGCCACGGTGCCCCATACTTCGTTGTGCATGAAACCCTTCCGGACAGCGAGGAGCCATTGGTCGCACGAGTGCATTCGGCCGCTGATGCGGTATTGCCGATCGGGGCTGATGCGGGTGTGGCGATAGATGTTGTCGGCGTTGGGTCCGCCCCACTGGTGTACGAGGTCGTTGTGGCGATGGAAAGCGGGGCGAGCAGGGTCGGCGTGGAAGACCTCCCACTCGATGAACCCGGCCACCTGCTCGAGAAGATGGTCGATCTGCTCGACGGGCGCATCGGGGAATTGGGCACCCACCGCATCCTTCGCGAGCGCGTGGAGCCGGGTGGTGAAGCGCTCAAGCATGTCGGGTTCTGGCTGGTGAGTCATTGACTTCCATCGTGACTCGGCATCGTTGGATCGTAGCCGAGCGCCATTCCGGGCCCGAAGGCCAATCCGGCTACCGTGCGGCATGCCTTCTCTCGACACGAACTTGGATGTTCGCCCGCTGACTGGGGCGCTCGGCGCCACCGTGCATGGCGTCGATCTCGGCTCCGACTTGCCCGACGACATGCTGGCCGCGATTCGGGCCGCCTTAGTCGAACACGAGGTGCTCGTGTTTCGTGAACAAGAGCTCTCACCGGAGAAACAGATGGCGTTCGGGCGGCGGTTCGGTGAGCTCGACACTCACCCGTTTGTGGTCGGCAACGCCGAACATCCAGAGATCATCGATGTGGTCACCGAACCTGACGACGTCGTCAACTTCGGTGGAGGCTGGCATACCGATGTGAGCTTCCTCGAGAAGCCGGATCTTGGGTCTATCCTCTATGCCGTCGACGTGCCCGCTTCGGGCGGCGACACACTGTTCGCCAGTCAGACCGCCGCCTTCTCGGCCCTGAGCGAGACCATGCAGCAGATGCTCGATGGGCTGGTGGGTATCCACTCTGCGGGGCCGCAATACGGCGCGGCGGGCCTGTCGACCAAGACGAAGTCGGTGGAGACCCGCGCCTCGGATCTAGCCAGCCAGATCGTCGCCCATCCGGTCGTACGCACCCACCCCGAATCGGGCAAGAAGGCGCTCTACGTCAACGGTGCGTTCACCATCAGCATCATCGGCCTGCACGGCGACGAGTCGTCGAACCTGCTCCGGTTCCTTCTGAATCACGCCGTGAAAGAGATCTTCACTTGCCGGGTGCACTGGGAGCCGGGCACTTTGACGATGTGGGACAACCGCAGCGTGCAGCACTACGCGCTCTTCGACTATCTCGGCCAGCGCCGTCATATGCGGCGAGTCACAGTGCAAGGGGACGTGCCCCAGTGACGCCCAGTCCCTCAACCAACAATCCCACCACGCCGAATTTTCTGTTCATCATCTGTGGCCAGCTGAGGGCCGACTATCTCGCCCTAGCTTGAGACGGTGTCGGCATCGGGTTGCCAGCCGGGTCGCTTGAAGACGTAGCCCATCTTGTTGCGCCACCCCTTGGCCTGCTTCACGTCGCGGGCGATGTCGGCCATCTCGTGGTAGCCGATACGCCCAGGATTGAACGTCTTGATGTTCTTCGTCAGGCCGTACTTCACCCGACGGAATTCCGGCTCAAAGGTACCGAAGAGTTTGTCCCACGTGATCAGGATGCCGGCGTAGTTCTTGTCGAGATATTGCGGGTTGGCGCCATGGTGGACTCGATGATGTGACGCGGTGTTGAGCACCGCTTCCGACGCCGGGTCGAGTCGGTCGATGACCTCGGTGTGGATCCAGTATTGGTAGAGAAGGTTGAGTTGACCAGCACGGGCGGTGTGTTGCGCCGGGATACCAAGCAGCGGCATCGGGAAGAACACCCACGACGTGAGAAAACCTGACCAGGGCTGTCGAAGCGCGGTCGACAGGTTGTAGTGCTCGCTGGAATGGTGCGTGACGTGGTTGGCCCAGAGAATGCGCTTCTCGTGCTGCCAACGATGACTCCAGTAGTAGAGGAAGTCCCACGTGACCATAGCGACGAGGAACGAACTCTTCCGTTTGCCGACATCGGCGATGCGATGGCGAAACAGCGCACGATGAATCTTGTTCATGCCCACTGCCACCACGCCGTTGACGACGACATTGCCGACCAGCATCGACAAGCTCGCCGCGGTATCTCGACTCTCATAACCGACCGGCACCAACTCGTCGGGGGGTAGCGAGGAATCGGAAAGCTCGGCCTTTGTCCAGTCGTCGAGGTCGCCCATCTTGCGAAGGTCACGGTGTCGGAGGACTCTCGCTTCGGCGAGCATTGTGATGATGAAGATCGGCCCGGAAGCCACGTCGACCGCGTTGAGACCGAGTTGTTTGCCGGGGAGAGATCGCCGCTTCATGGTCCACCTTGGCCTGAGTTGCCGCCCGGTGTCGATGCGGGTGGTCTACCGGCGTTGGCCCTACGCTGATGGTGATGGGGCTGTTCGACTCTCTGACCCGCCGTCGTGGCACCGCAGACGACCCCTTGCTGGCCGATCTGGCGTCGGCGTTGTCTCCCGATCGGGTGCGAGCCGATGGCGCTCAGCGCGCCCTTATGGCTAAGGACGCATCGGTCTTTGGTGGCGGCGTCGCCGGTCCAACCTGTTTCCCTACCTCCACTGCGGAGGTGCAAGCGATCATGCGGATCGCCACCGAACACGATTCGGCCATCGTGCCGCGAGGGGCGGGCACCGGCCTGGCCGGCGGAGCGATTCCGTTGGGCGCCCCGATCGTCGTGTCGACCGGCAAGATGAATCGCATCCTCGAGGTTGATACCGAGAACCGGGTTGCGTGGGTCGAACCGGGTGTGATCAATCTCGACCTGTCCACCCATCTTCGGCCCATGGGCTTCTACTTCGCCCCGGACCCATCGAGCCAGTCGGTCTGCACCCTGGGCGGCAATGTCGCCAACAATTCTGGTGGGCCCCACTGTCTCGCCTACGGCGTGACTGACGCCCACATCCTCGCTGTCGAAGTCGTCCTGCCCGACGGTGAAGTTGCGATGCTGGGCGGCGTCGACGCCGAGCCGCAGGGTTACGACTTGCGCGGCGCGTTCGTCGGCGGCGAAGGAACCCTCGGAATCGCTACTCGTATAGCGGTGCGGCTCACGAAGAACCCGCCAGCGGTCCGAACCCTGCTCCTCTCATTCGACACGGTGCGCGCCGCGGCGGAGACCGTGAGCGCAGTGATCGCCGCCGGTGTGGTGCCGGCTGCGCTCGAAGTGATGGACCAGCGGATCACCGTTGCGGTGGAGAACTTCGTCGGTGCCGGTTACCCCACCGATGCCGCCGCGGTGCTGCTGGCCGAGATCGAAGGGCTGCCGGGCGGGGTTGAGATCGATGCCGGTCGTATTGGCGACATCGGTCGGGCCAACGGCGCCACCAACGTGCGGGTCGCCCAAACCGACCACGAGCGAGAACTGCTCTGGCGGGGCCGCAAGACCGCCTTTGGAGCGATCGCCCAACTCGCGCCCGACTACTACCTCCACGACACCGTCGTCCCCCGCTCGGCGCTGGCTGATGTGTTGGAGCAGGTCTACGAGATCGCCGAGCGCCACGATGTCGTGGTGATGAATGTCTTTCATGCCGGCGATGGCAACCTTCATCCGCTGCTGCTCTTCGATGCCCGAGAAGAAGGCACCCTCGATCGGGTTCACGCTGCGGGCGCCGAGATTCTTCGGGCATCGCTCGCCGCCGGCGGAGTGCTCTCCGGCGAGCATGGCATCGGTGTTGAGAAGCAGCGCTTCATGTCGGAGATGTTCACCGACGCTGATCTCGAACATCAGAATCGCTTGCGTCGTTCCTTCGACCCGGAGTGTCGCTCGAACCCTGGCAAGGTGCTCCCGGAGGGGCATTCGTGCGCAGATATTCAGGCGCTGCGCGCGGTCCCGACCGAGGTATGGGGATGAGTTCGCTCCGCAGCGACGATCCGGTCCTCGCGTCGTTCGCCGAGTTGGTGGGCGCCGACGGTCCGGTCAGTGTTGCCGGCGGACGCACCCGATGGGAATGCGGTGGAGCCGTTGACCCCGACGCCCGAATCATCGAGGCACCGGCGGGTGTGGTCACGTACGCCGCGCCCGAGATGACCGTGCAGGTGCGGGCCGGCACCATGGTTGCTGAACTCAACGCCGCACTCGCCGAAGAGGGTCAGCGCACTGCGCTTCCTGATCGCGGCGGCACGGTGGGCGGGGCAATCGCCGTGGGCGAAAACGTCGTCGACGTGATGGGGCGAGGCCGGCTCCGCGATGCCGTTCTTCAACTGCGTTATGTGAGCGCTGAAGGCGAACTTGTCACCAGTGGAGGTCCGGTGGTCAAGAACGTCACCGGCTACAACCTGCCACGATTACTCACCGGTTCACTCGGAACGCTTGGATTGATCGGTGAGGTCATCCTTCGTACGAACCCCATCCCCGCGGCGTCGCGCTGGCTGGCCGCTGAGGGTATTAGCCCGGCTGCCGCGTTCGATTCTCTCTACGCTCCCGGCGCGGTTCTCTGGAATGGTGTCACCACCTGGGTGCTGCTCGAAGGTCACCCGGTCGACATCGATGCCGAGATGGCGGCACTCCGCTCCGTCGGTTCATTCGCTGAGGTCGACGGCCCGCCCGACCTGCCGCACCATCGCTGGTCGATCGAACCCGCTGAAGTCTGTGAGCTACGGGCCCGCGCCGCCGGCGAATTCGTCGCTTCGATCGGGGTTGGCACCGTGTGGGCCACCGAACCCGAACCCGCTCGGCTCGGCGACAGCACCGTTACACAGGTCGCGGCCCGTGTGAAGCACAACTTCGACCCGACCGGTCGACTCAATCCTGGACGTCAGGTGCCGCGCTGATGGATCTCAAGCTTGTTGCCGACGAACTCAACAGCTGTGTGCAATGCGGGTTGTGCCTCCCGGCGTGCCCCACGTTTCGCGTCACCGGCGACGAAACACGATCGCCGCGCGGGCGCATCCAACTGATGCGCGAAGTGCAGAACAACGGCGCGCCGCTCACGCCCGAAATTCAGGAGAGCTTTGAGAGTTGCGTGCAGTGCCGGGCCTGTGAGCCTGCGTGTCCGAGCAGCGTCCCCTACGGCCACCTGATGGAGCGCACCCGCGAGACGCTGGTCGAACAGGGAGAGATCACGCCGGGGTGGCAAAGGCTCGCGTTTCGTCCGCTCTCGCGCCCTCGCCTGCTTCGCGCCGGCAGTTCGCTCCTCGCGATCGCCAATCGCCTCCGCCTCGTACCCAAACGGTTTGGGTTGCCGAAGTCGCTGCCGGTGCGTCGGCCGAAACACACGATCTCGGGCACCGACGTCTACCTCTTCACCGGATGTGTGATGGACGTATGGCAGCGAGACATTCACATCGCCGCTCAGCGGGTGATCGAGGCCGCCGGGTTTGGTGTGACACCAACAGGTGATGTCGCGCCATGTTGTGGTGCGCTGCAGGCCCATGCCGGCCTTACGGCCGACACGCGAGTCCTCGCCGAACGAATGATGGCTGCGCTCAGCGCCGACGATCGGCCGGTCCTCGTCGACTCCGCCGGTTGCGGGGCGGCCATGAAGGACTACGGCCACCTCCTCGGCACCGAGGAGGCCGCGGCCTTCGCCGCTCGCGTCTTCGATATTCAAGAGTGGCTGGCCGACAACATGACGGCACTGCCCGCGGGCACGCCACTCGATCTCCGGGTTGCGGTTCAGGACCCCTGTCATCTCCGCCACGTCCAACGCGTCCACCCCGCCACCCGAACTGTGCTCGCTCCGTATGTTCGGGAGCTTGTCGAGCTTGATGACAATGGGATGTGCTGCGGCGCCGGTGGCGCCTATTCCGTGTTGCAGCCGGAGCTGGCCGGCGATATTCGTGGTCGCAAGGTTGACGCAATCGGCCGGGTGGCGCCCGACGCCGTCGCTAGCGCCAACCCGGGCTGCGCAATACATCTCGCAGCCGTTGGGGTGGAAACGGTGCACCCGATGGTGCTCATTGCTCGGGCCATCGGCGCCGTCGACTAGCTCGTGGAAGTAGTCGTGGCGCAGGGGAGTACAGCATGACAGTCGCTGTCGGCTCCGTTCACATTTCGTCGTCGGTGGCCGTTGTGGGCGCCGGTCCCGCCGGTTTGATGGCCGCCGACGCGCTGGTTGCGGCCGGGCATCGGGTCACGGTCTACGAAGCACACCGCAGCGTGGGCCGGAAGTTTCTGCTCGCCGGTAGGAGCGGGCTGAATCTGACGCACAGCGAACCGATTGATCGGCTCCTTGATCGCTACACGGCATCTTCGCCACTGATTGCCGATGCGGTTCGGGCGTTTCCCCCTGCCGCGGTTCGGGCCTGGGCTGATGAGCTCGGCGCGTCGACATTTGTTGGCTCAAGTGGCCGGGTGTTCCCCGAAGTGATGCGAGCGGCGCCCCTCCTTCGATCGTGGATCCAACGGCTGTCGGCTCGGGGAGTCGAGTGGCGTCCTGGGCATCGCTTCGTGGGCTGGGAGGGTGACACCCTTCGGTTCGACGTGTCGGGCGCGATGTTCGGCGCACAGCATCCGGCCACGATCCTCTCGTTTGGCGGGGCGTCGTGGCCGCGGGTGAGCTCATATGGGGAATGGGCTGACACCCTGGCCGGCGACGGACAGGAGGTCGAGCCGCTACGGGCAGCCAATGCCGGTCTCTTGGTCGATTGGTCGCCGGTGTTTCGAGATCGATTCGAAGGTGTGCCTCTGAAGAACGTGGTCGTTCACTTCGATGGAGAGGCGAATCGGGGCGAGCTGGTCATCACCCACAACGGACTCGAAGGAGGCCCGGTTTATGCCCTCGCATCGCGGATCCGCGAGCCGTTGAGCATCACGTTCGATCTGCTCCCAGAGCTCGACGCTGACGCTGTTCGGCAGCGGCTCGAGAAACGGCGGCCGAAAGACTCGGCGTCGACGATGCTTCGGCGGGTTGGCCTCGCGCCCGCGGCGATTGGTCTGCTGCGTGAGGCAACTGGCAACGACCTACCCCGCTCGACCGAAGATCTGGTTGGTCTGATTCGCCGGGTGCCCGTTTTCGTTCTCGGTGTCGCGCCTCTCGATCGAGCGATCTCCACCGCGGGCGGCCTGCGGCTCACGGAGCTCACTTCGGATTTCATGATTGCGCGCCGGCCCGGCGTCTTCGCGGCAGGGGAAATGTTGGACTGGGACGCCCCCACGGGCGGCTATCTCTTGCAAGCGTGCCTCAGCACCGGATGGATGGCGGGAAACGCGGCGGCGAGATTCTTGGGCGTTTCGGTGGTGGAGTGAGAGGGCCTCACCTACATTTGGCGCTCGGATGACGAAAGTTTCAACCAACATCGTGGAGAAACAGGCGCATGGTCGCGATGCCGTTGCCGAGGCGTTGATCCAAGCGACGGGCGAACTCCTCGGCGAAGTTGGCCCAAGCCGGATGAGTGTCCGCGATATTGCCGAGCGCGCGGGCGTGAACAAGGGTCAGATCCATCACTACTTCGGCGGGAAGCAGGCACTGATCACTGCTGCCGTTCGATCGCTCGCTCACGATCTCTACCTGCGCACCCAGGAGTCCCACGATGCGTCGGAAGATGTCCTCGCGCCGCTGGTTCTCGACGGGCAGCGGCCATACCTGCGGGCCCTCACCCGCATCATCCTCGACGGTGATCTCGAACTCGCCTCGCTCGAGTTTCGCGAAGAGATTTCAGTCCCGCAGCTTCTCCTGGGTGTCGTGGCCGAGACTCGCGGGCTCGAATCACCCGACGAGCGGCTCCGCGCCGGCTTTGCGGCGGCCATGGCGATGGAGTTGGGGTGGAGTGCCTTTGGTCCGCACATCATGCGGGCTGTCGGTGCGGTGGACGACCCCGGGGTCGTCGAACGTATCCGAGACCGTGTCGCAGAGCTTGTGATTGAAGTCGTGATTTCCGAGACCGGCGCTAACACTCAGGAATAACAAACAGCCGGTCGTCGGCGATCTCGTAGAGCGTCAGGTCCGACAGTGTCCCTCGGGCCCAAACGAGCGGATCGCCGAGGCCGTACACCCGCTGAGGGTCGTCGTGATTCAACGTCATGGCCGTGCCGGCCAAGACGCCGTCGACCGCGATGGCATAGGGGATCGATTCGCGGCGCCGGTCGCTCATTGTGCCGAAGACAAAGCCGACGGTGCCGTTGTCTTCGGGAAGCGCGTCGGGCGTCTCCCGTGACCAGCAGTACGCCGCGGGGAAGTTGACCAGGTCGTCGATATTCGTACCCATGCGGTCTCGGAGCCCGGCGAGGGCATAGAGATTGCCGTCGGTGCCGTTGCCAAACACTTCGAGAAGGTCCGTTGTCACGTCCTTGATCGCGGGACCCAACGGTTCGGTGATTGGGCTATGGAACGGGAAGAGGACATCTCGGACGCGGTCGACCGTCGGGCCGAACAGGTTGACACCATCGACCGTCCAGGGAATCTCGAGATCGAGCTGTTCGGCGATCGTGGGGACAATGTCGATGGTCTGCACCGGCGACTCGTGGGCCTCGCCCGTGTTCTGGTGGGGGAGTTTGTAGAACAACGGCACGGCGGCGATCCCACCCATGTTCTCAACGCCGGGTCCGCGGCTGCGTTCCCCGGGAACGAAGGAGACGCCATGATCAGCGGTCACGATCACAGTGGCCGAATCGAAGATGCCCTGGCGCTCGAGCTTGTCGAGATAACGCCCCAGCAGCTGATCGCTGAACTGTAACTGGAGAAGATGCCGCTGTTGGCCGGCCCGAGCAATGGCGAGATCGGAATCCCATATCGAGAAATAGCCGGGGAGCCGGACATCGGCGTAGGCCTCCCCGTTGCCGTGAAAGCGCCAAGGCACATGGGGCAAGAGTGAATGTATGACCGAGAGCCGCGGCATGCCGCTGGCACGAATGGCTGAGAGTTCCGTCTCGAAGTCTTGAACGCGGCCATCGTTGGAAACCAGGCTGTCGAGGAAGCTGGCGTTTTCGCCGCTGATTGCGGATACGTCAACCGGAACGATGTCGTCAACGAGCACTTCTCCGGCCCCCAAGTCGAGCGGAAGTGTTGTCGTGGTGGTGGTGGTGGAGGAGGTCGAGGGCGACGCTGCGCCGGGTTTGCCGCCGAAGTCTCCCCAGGTCGCGCCGATTTCAGGAAGCCCGACATCGAGGCCATCGGGGGTAAGGAGGTGACCAAATACGACCGCCGCATCATCGAGGAGAAGACGAAAGCCAACGTCATCGGTCGCGGGCTCAGTCCGCGGCGCCGAGATCGCGGCCGGCGTGCTGGTGGTGGTCTCTTCTGTCGCGGTGGTATCGGTGAGAAGTTCGTCAATCGCCGCAGGAGGTTCGCCGTTGCAGATGGACGGCGGGCAAAGATCGACGAGCGGATCGGATTCGGAAGCGTCGTAGATATCGCCGAGGAGTGTGTAGAGATTCTCCGGGTACAGGCTGTAGACCGGCGCCGCTTCACTCTGCGCCCGACCGGTGAGAATCGTCGGCACGGCGAGCTCGGTGGTGAAGCCGATCGTGGTGGCGTTAGTGAACAGGTGTGAAGTGTCGGCGAGCCGTGCAAAATTCGGGAACCGGGCGGCATCAACAACACCGGATTCGTCCAGCAGCGACGCCATCGGAAGCTCATCGAGGATCAGGAGGTAGATCGGCGGGAAGCGCCGATTGAGACGTTCGGTCACGGTGAGCGGGTCGCCGTCGCCGCCGAGGTCACCGCCGATTAGGTCATTGAGGTCGCCGAGGTCGGCTGCGTCCACGTCGTCGGGAAAGACCACGTTGCTCGCGGGCGAGACGAGCAGGAACAGCATTAGGAAGAGCGCGGGAGTGATAGCGAGAATTGAGAAGACGCTGCGTATGGCTTCGTAGCGCTGGTACAGCATGACGATGACGGCCACGAGCGCCGCGGCCACGAATGCGGGCACGATCCACGGCCCCGGAAGAACGTCGACTACTTGGATGGCAAAGCCGAATCCGAACAGACCGAGCAGCGCGCGGTGGGCTTTCTCGCCGGCCGAGGGCGCGATGAGGTGCGCGCCGCCTTCGAGCGTGGCCGCGAGGGTGGCCGGAACCACGGAGACAAGGAGGGCGAACCAGATCACCTGACCAGGCGTCGAACTGTGGGCGGTGAAGAACGTGGGGTTGTCGCCCAGGATGCCGAGCAGCGGCTGGGTGATGGCCAGCGTTGCTATCGAGAGGAGGTGGAGAAAGCGCCAGCCGAGTCGGGGCATTCGGAGAGTCTGTCAGCTGTTGTTATAGCGGCGATACACGACCACCACCCGCCCAGCGAAACACCCGCGGCGAGAACGGCGAGAAAGCGCCCGATCTCGGGCCGAACGCAAAGCGGGAAGTCCAACGCTGCGCCACAATGGCGCATGACCACATGGGACACTGACAAACTCACCAAGGGGAATTGGGCCACGATCCCGTTCCTCGAACGCACGGGCATCGTGGTCGATCATGCCGAGAGAGGGTTCGTGCGCCTGCGCATGCCCTTCGATCTCAACGTCAACCATGTGGGGATGATGTACGCGGGAGCGCTCTTCACCCTGGCCGAGGTGCCGGGCGGGACTCTCTTTCTGACCACCTTTGACCCGAAGCGCTTCTATCCGATCGTCAAGGATCTCAAGATTCGGTTCCGGCGCCCGGCGCTGACCGACATCACAGTCGAGGTGCGAATGGATGACGACCAGGCCGACCGGATCATGGCGGAGGCTGATGCAAACGGGAAGGCCGACTACTCCTGGGAGTGCGAACTCAAGGATGAGTCGGGCGAGGTCGTCGCCATCAGCCAGAACCTTTACCAGATGCGTCGGATCGAGTAACGACGTTGACACCGTCGACCCACACGCGGGTGATCGCTCGGTCGTTCGATCGTCGCACCAGCTTCTCGAAGGTGCGGGCGTGATCGTCGAGGTCTTTCATCACGCCGACGGCCCCGAGATCTACCGCGATGGCGTCGAAGAGGTTGCCAGGGCGGAGAAGACCGGCGTCGATTCCTAGGAGGTCGGCGCCGCCAACGGTGGCCATCCAGAACGCGGCGACGATGTCGATCCGGTTGTCGGGTTCGTTCGCGTCGAGATGCCGAGCACTGGTCACCGCGTGACCACATTGGGCGAGGAGCGAAGCCTCGGCTCCGCCGGCGATATCGGTGCCGAGGCCGGTTCGTAATCCGGCCGCGATCTGACGACGGGCTGGGAAGATCCGCTCGGAGAAGTAGGCGTTGGAGAGCGGACAGTGGGAGACGCCGGCGCCGTGGCGGATGAGGGTGTTGCGGTCGTCATCGGTGAGATGGGTGCCATGCGCCAGCACGGTGTGGTCGGCGACGAGCCCGAACTGTTCGAGTGCATGGGTGTCGGTGATCCCGAAGCGATCGAGGACGTACTGGTGTTCCCAGTCGCTCTCGGACACGTGGGTTTGGACCCGCACTCCGGTGGCGGCGGCCAACTCACCGAGGCCTTCGAGCGCGGCATCGGTGCAGGCGGGGATGAAGCGGGGCGTGACGATGGGCTCGACCAGACCGGGCCGACCCGAGAGCGCCCGGATCTGTTCGATCGAACGGGCGCTTGCATCGACGGCGATGTCGGCCGAGGTGTCGCGATACCACTCCGGTGTGCCCTCGGGGTGATCCATGGCTACCCGGCCGACGAACGCGCGCTGGCCGTGTTGATGACACGCCTGAGCGAGTGCGATCGTTGCTTCCTCGTGCACGCTGGCGTGATACACGGCCGTGGTGGTTCCCAGCCCGAGGAGGGTGGGCACCATTGATGACCACACCTTTTCGGCGAAGCCGGTGTCGGCAAATCGGGCCTCGATGGGGAAGGTGTGGTCGAAGAGCCATTCCTCAAGCGGGCGGTCGAGGGCGGTTCCGAGCTGCGGCCATTGTGGAGCGTGGACGTGGGTATCGATCATCCCCGGGATCAGGACATGGTTGGGAGGAAGGATCTCGTCCGGCTGGTCGTGGGGAGTGGCGTGACGGATCGCGGAGATTCGACCGTCGTCGGCGATCTCGATCAGCTGATCGGGAAGCACCTGGAGCGCGTCAGGTGTTGGCGTCTGGAAGATCGATGCCCGGAGCGAGAAGCCACTCATCGTGCGGCGAGTATCTCGACGTGGGGGACGATGAAGACGCCGTCGGGGTGGGTGGCCCATGAGCGAAACGCCGCCGCCATCTCGGCGAGCTCGGCTTCGGTTGCCAGGTTCTGCGTGAGCGCATGCTCGCGATACGAGGACTGCACGACCCGGTCAGCCCAGATCTCCGACCACCACAAGCGGGAGTTGGGCTCTGCGTAACACCAGATCGAGGCGGTCGTCTCGACGGCGGTGAAGCCGGCGGCATGCGCCCACCCCAGCAGGTGGCGACCGGCGTTGGCATCGTGGCCCAGAGCGGCGGTGAGCGATAGGTAGACGTCCATCCATCGGGTCATCGCGCCGCTCTCGGGGGCCCACGTCATCGCTGCGTAGTCGGCGTCGCGGGCGGCAACGACACCGCCCGGCCGAGTGACACGGCGCATCTCTCGTAGCGCGTCGATGGGACGATCCAAGTGCTGAAGTACCTGGTGGGCATGGACGATGTCGAAGTGCGCATCCGGAAAGTCGAGGGCGTAGACGTCGCCCGTAGCGAACGAGGCCACCGCACCGTGATCTCGTTGTGCTTGTTCGATGACGTCGGCCGAGGCATCGAGCGCGTTGATGGAAGCGTTGGGTGCGTGCGCGGCGATGTCGGCGGTGAGGGAGCCGGGCCCGCACCCCACATCGAGAATCGTTGTCGCCGCGGCGAGGTGGGGGAGGAGATAGTGCGCGGAGTTCTCGACAGTTCGAGAGGTATGTGAGCGCAAGACGGACTCGTGGTGGCCGTGGGCGTAGGCGCCAGCCATGGGATCAATCCTTCGGGTAGGTCGCGTACGAGTCTTTTAATACCGCATGGTTGAGCAGCATTTCTGCGAGTTTCTCGTCGGTGGTGGCATCGTGGATCGACGAGCGGACCCAATACGACTCGGTGCGCCGACTCTCCGAGACCGCGGCAACCTCACGACGAATCACGTAAGGCGCGTCCACCATGAGCGGTCCCTTGATCATGCGGATCTCCTGATCGGCGAAGAGGCCGACGGACGGGCCCTTCACCGGGAAGCCCGCGCTGTGCGCGGTGTATTCGACCAACACGCTCACCATTTCGAGCGGAATGATAGCGCCACCCCACGGTGACTCGCCGGCGTACCACGGACTGTTCTCGGTGATCTTGGTGAGCTTGTCGGCCAGGCTGAATGGATAGAGCGCACCCATGTGTTGATCCGCCCCCATCCTCACGGACTCGTCGGCCTGGCCCGTCATTCCCTCGCGGATGCCGTCGAGAATCACGAGCCGTTCCGGTGGCCGAAGCTTCGCCCGGCGCTCGTCGAGAATCGTCAGGTCGGTCGCGCCGAGACTTGCGGTGGCCTCGAGCACGGGCGTGCCGTCGGACTTCTCGGCCCACGCTCGAGTTATGGTCGACCCTTCCGCGGGGATGGCCACGAAGGCTCGGACCTCTTCCCCCTCCACCACCATGTTTTGGTAGTGCGAGGAGAAGCAACCGCGTTCGAACCACTCCCGGCCCCAGATCTTCGCGAGGAGCGGAACGAACTGGCTGAAGTGAGTTGGCCCCTCGATGGGAGCGCCCGAGAAACCTAAATCGGCGGCCATGTCGCCATCGTGGATCGACGAGTGGCCGCCGTATTCCTGATCGCCGAGCATCTGCAGCGGACGACGAAAGAGACCGGAAACGACGCCGTCTTCGGTGGTCAAGGGCGTATCGAATCTGGGGTCGAACGTCATGGTGGCGACCCTAGCGGTCAGCCCTGCTGGCTACAGAGGCTGGAAGCGGCGGGCGGCGACGCGATGGGCAGCGAGGTTGGTGCCGAGGTCGGACGCCACGAGATTGCCGTCGCGGACAATGACGTTGCCCTGAACAATCGTGTCGCGGGCCGCAGTGGGGCCGCAGCGCAGCCAGCCCTCGATGGGGTCGTCGAGTACACCCGCGAAGATCGGACCGTCGAGCCGCCAGATGGCAACGTCGCCGACGCTGCCGACGGACAGTTCGCCGAGTTCGCCCTCGCGGCCGAGGCAGCCGGCGCCGCCCCGAGTGGCGACTTCGAGCGCAATCCGCGCCGTCATGCCGGCGGCGCCCGATACGAGCTTGCCCTGCAACATCGAAAGCCGAGCCTCTTGCCACAACGACGCGCTGTCGGCTGAGGAGGAGCCGTCGCAGCCGAGGCCAACCGGGCACCCGGCGTGACGGAGATCGACGACCGGTGCAATACCCGACGACAGAATCATGTTGGAGCTGGGGCAGTGGGCAATGCCGACACCGGCGGCGCCGAGACGCTTTACCTCTTCCGGGTTGGGGCGAACGACGTGGGCGCCCCAACTGCGGTCGGACAGCCAGCCGACGTCTTCGTAGAGGTCGACGGGGCGCATGCCGAACGTGGCGAGTGCGTATTCGTCGTCTTCGGAGTTCTCCGCAAGATGGGTGTGGAGGCGAACGTCGAGCCGTTCGGCGAGTTCGGCGGTGCGACGCATGAGGTCGGGCGTGACCGAGAACGGCGAGCACGGGGCGAGCGCGATTTGCACCATCGACCCATGGGACGGGTCGTGCCAACGGGCAACATGACGCTCGGATTCGGCGAGGATGTCGTCCTCATCGCGCACAGCGTCGTCGGGTGGCAGTCCGCCGTCTTTCACCGACAGACTCATCGAGCCATAGGTGGGGTGGAAGCGCATTCCGAGATCTTGGGCTGCGTTGATTTCGGCGCCGAGAAGATCCCCGGCCCGCACTGGGTGGAGATAGTGGTGGTCGCTAGACGTTGTGCAGCCCGAGAGCGCGAGTTCGGCCAAGCCCACCCAGGCCGCCAAATACTCTGACTCTTCGTCGATCGCGGCCGTCCACAAGGGATAGAGCGATTGCAGCCAACCAAAGAGCGGCGCGGCCGTCATCGGGGTGTAGGCGCGGGTGAGGTTCTGGAAGAGATGGTGGTGGGTATTGATGAGCCCGGGGGTGACAAGGCAGCCGGCCGCAGAGATTCTCTCGCTGGCAAACGGCGGGGGGGTCGTTGCATCACCAATGGCGGACACAAGGCCGTCGGTGACAGCGACCCAGCCGCCTTCGATCTCTCGGCGGTTGTCGTCGACCGTGGCCACCAGCCAGGCATCGTGAATGAGGAGGTCAGTCATCAAATCTGCATGTTATCAGGAACAGCTTTTTTACTTTTTGTAAAGTTCGTCTGATACGGTCTTCCGATGCTCGCGGATCTGCGTATTGACATCGACCGCTTGGTTGGCCGCTTGGCGGCGTTGGCCGAGATTGGTGCGATCGAAGGCACCGAGGGTTGCGCCCGTTTGGCGCTCACCGATGAAGACAAAGCCGGTCGAGATCTCGTCGTCACTTGGATGCTCGATCTCGGCATGGACGTACACGTCGACGGCATCGGCAACGTGATCGCGGTGCTTCCCGGGGCAACCAGCGGAGATCCGGTCATGACCGGATCTCACATCGACACCGTTCGAACCGGTGGCCGTTACGACGGCAACCTGGGTGTGCTCGCGGGCCTGGAAGTGGTCGAGACCCTTATCGGCGCCGGTGTCGTTCCCGAACGGCCCCTTGCCGTAGCGTTCTTCACCGACGAAGAGGGCGCCCGTTTTCAGCCCGACATGCTCGGCAGTCTCGTCTATGTCGGCGGTATGGCGTTGGAAGAAGCCCTCGATATTGAGGGCATCGACGGCGCGGTAATCGGCGCTGAGCTCGAACGAATCGGCTATGCCGGATCCGCGCCCGTTCCCGGGCTCGCACCCCGCGCATTCGTCGAGCTCCACGTCGAGCAAGGGCCCGTGCTCGAGGTCGAGGGCATCACGATCGGCGCCGTCGATGGGGTGCAAGGCATCAGCTGGCAAGAAGTGACGATCACAGGCCAGTCCAACCATGCGGGCACAACTCCGATGTCGATGCGCCGCGATCCCGGTTATGTCGCCGCCGCTATCGCCACGTTCGTTCATGATCTCGCTCTCGAGCTCGGCCCCCCACAGGTCGGCACGGTTGGCAGTTTCGAACTCTCCCCGAACCTGATCAATGTCGTGCCTGCCAGTGCCACTTTCACCGTCGACATTCGCAACACCGATGAAGCAGTGCTGCAGGTCGTCGAAGCCCGCCTTGCCGAGTTCATGGTGCTCACGGCGGAAGCCGAAGGCTGCACTCTTGAAACCCGGATTCTGGCCCGATTCGAACCCGTGATTTTCGATCCGGCCCTCGTGGCCCTCGTGGAACGAACCGCGGCGACGCTCGGCCATTCGGTCAAGCGCATGCCGTCCGGTGCTGGCCACGATGCACAAATGCTGGCCCGCGTGTGTCCCACCGCGATGGTCTTCACGCCGAGTCACAATGGACTCAGTCACAACCCCGCCGAATACACGAGTCCCGAAGATCTCGAGGCCGGTGCCAACGTGTTGTTGCAGGTTCTGCTGAACCTTGCGAGCAGTGAAGAAGGAGTCCTCTGATGCCGGAAGCCACACCGCCCCTCACGCCAATGTCGCTCAGCACACTGATGGGCCGAATCGACCACGAGTGGACATCACGCAAGAAGATCTTCGACCTTCCCACTGCTCGTATCTGGAAGCCCGACGAGAACGTCGATCTTTCGTTCGAGTTCCTGGGTCGCCGGTGTGAATCGCCAATCGGTCCGGCCGCCGGCCCCCATAGCCAGATGGCGCAGAACATCGTCCTTGCGTGGCTCGGCGGCGGTCGCCTCTTCGAGCTGAAGACGGTGCAAGTGATCGATGATCTCGAGATCGCTCGTCCGTGTATCGACATGGAGACCATCGGGTACAACATCGAGTGGAGCCAAGAACTCACCGTTCCGCAGAGCCTCGAGGAATACGCGAAGGCGTGGATGGTACTGGCCGTCCTTCGTCAGTGGGAGCCACTCCAAGAGTTCACCGGCGATTCCGGGTCCTACGTCTTTGACATGTCCGTCGGTTACGACCTCGCTGGCATCACGACCGACAAGGTCTCCACGTTCATCGCCGGCATGCGCAACGCGGCAGCTTCCATCGATGCCCAGCGAGATCAGCTCGTCGGCCCGTTCGCCGAGTTCCGGGATTTTGATTTCGATCCGGTTATCTCCGACACGCTCACCCTCTCGACGTTCCACGGCTGCCCGCCGGAAGAAATCGAGTCGATCACGAAGCACCTGATCGATCATCACAACCTCGACGTCATCGTGAAGCTCAACCCCACCCTGCTGGGCTACGAGACCGTGGCCGAGATCGTGAACAACGAGCTGGGTTACGCGTCCGTTCCGGTGCAAGAGGCGGCATTCGGTGCCGACCTCCAGTTCGAACGCGGTGTCGAACTCATCGGCGAGCTCAATCAGTACGCGAAGGATCGCGGCCGAAAGTTCGGCATCAAGCTCACCAACACGCTGGTGGTCGACAACGACCGTGGATTCATGCCCGACGAGACGATGTATCTCTCTGGTGCGCCGCTGCATGTCCTCGCGTGCACCCTGCTCGACAAGCTCGCCACGGCACTACCCGCAACGTTCATGATCCCCGGTCACGAGGGCGACGTAATGGTGTCGTTCTCCGCCGGCGTCAACAAAGACAACCTGGCCGACGCGCTGGCGACTGGTCTCAACCCGGCCACGATCTGCTCGGACCTGCTAAAGCCCGGCGGCTACGGGCGGATGGTGCCCATGTTGCGGGGATTGACGAAAACCATCGCGGCCGCAGGGGCCACCGATCTCGAGAGTTATCGAGCCACCCAGCAAGAAGCTTCGATCGCCGCCGGATTCGAATCGACGAGCAGCGCCTACGCATCGTCGCTTCGGGGCGACGGCCGCGGCCCGTACACGCTCGCCGAGAACGAGAAACTGTCCCGCTCAGTCGAAAATGAGCTGGAGATGTTTGGTTGTGTCGCCTGTAACTTCTGCATCACGGTCTGCCCGAACGACGCGTTCTTCAGCATCAAGAGCCTGCCCGAGATGCCGGACCGCCAGCAGTACTTGCTGCTTGCTGAGCTCTGCAACGAATGCGGCAACTGCATGGTTTTCTGCCCCGAAAACGGCGACCCCGCGCAGATCAAGCCGCGGCTCTATACCGACCTCGAACTCTACGCCGGCCGCCAAGATCAGGGACAGGGCTTCTTGCTCGAGAACGGGCGCATCGTTGAGGCCCGAGCCGACGACGAGACGATGTCGCTCGTCCACCGTCTCCTCGAGGGCGAGCAGGGTTCGCCCCTCCAGGAAGTGATCTCATCGTGACCCGCACTCTGACCGTCGGTGCCGCCCAACTCGGCCCGATCGCGCTCGAGGAAACTCGCGAGCAGGTCGTCGAGCGACTGCTTGTGCTTCTTCGACAGGGAGCCGATGCCAGCTGCCAGCTTGTTGTCTTTCCCGAACTCGGGCTCACGACGTTCTTTCCGCGTTGGTACACCGAAGACATCGGCGGGCACGACCACTTCTACGAAACCGAGATGCCGAACGCGGCAACGCAGCCGCTGTTCGACGCCGCGGCCGAACTTGGTGTTGGTTTCGCTCTGGGCTACGCCGAACTCACGGCCGACGGGCATCGCTACAACACGACGATTCTGGTGGAGACCGATGGCTCGATTGTCGGGCACTATCGCAAGATCCATATCCCCGGCCACGAAGACAACGAACCGTGGCGTGAGTTCCAGCATCTGGAGCGTCGCTACTTCGAGGAGTCCAACGAGGGCTTCAAGGTGTTCGAGGCGTTCGGCGGCCGCATCGGGATGGCCACATGCAACGACCGGCGCTGGCCCGAGACCTACCGGGAGATGGGACTCCAGGGCGTCGAGATGATTCTGATTGGCTACAACACGCCGATCCACTACGCCCCCGACCCCACGCAGAACCGTCTCCAGGGCTTCCATAATCACCTCGTCATGCAGGCCGGCGCCTATCAAAACGGCACTTGGGTTGTAGGCGTGGCAAAAGGTGGCTACGAGGAGGGCGTCGACTCGCTCGCTGAGTCTGCGATCATTGCTCCATCGGGTGAGATCATCCAGGTGGCGAAGACAGACGGCGACGAACTCATCGTCGCCGAGGCAAACCTTGATTGGTGTGCCGACTACAAAGACACCCTGTTTAACTTCGAGCGCTACCGACGCCCGGAGATGTACAGCCGCATTACCTCTCAAAAGGGAGTCGTCAAGTGACCGCCTTTAATCTCAACGGCAACGAAGTCCAAGCTGCTGGTGATCACGAGCATCTGCTCGCCGCGCTCCGCGACGAACTCGGCGTGTTCTCTCCGAAGGACGGCTGCTCACCGACGGGTCAGTGTGGCTGCTGCACGGTCTTGGTTGACGGAAAGGCGCGTGTGTCGTGCCAAACCTCGATGGAAAAGACCGAAGGTTCTGCGGTCGTCACCCTCGAAGGCATCGACGAAGCCGAACGCGATCGTATGGCATCAGCGTTCGCGGCTCACGGCGCGCTGCAGTGCGGTTTCTGCACCCCCGGCATTCTCGTGCGCACCAAGGCGATGATCGACAAGAAGGGCAGCGACCTCACTCGAGATGGCGCCTCTCGTTTGCTTGGCGCCCACCTCTGCCGTTGCACCGGCTACACGAAAATCCTCGATGCGGTCGAGAGCCTGGCCGCCGGCGAAGTGCCGGTCATGGTCTCACCGAAGGGTATTGGCTCCCGAGGTGTGAAATACGAGGCCACCGCGCTCAGCCTGGGCGACCGTCCGTACATCGATGACATGGTTGTCGATGACATGCTCCACGGCGCGCTGCATCTCTCCGACCATGCTCGAGCCGACATTGTCGCGATCGACACCTCGGCGGCCGAAGCCGTCGAGGGTGTTGAAGGTGTCTTCACTGCGATCGATGTCCCCGGCGCGCTGCGCTCCGGCATCATCTACAAGGACTGGCCGCTCTTCATCCCCGTCGGTGGTCGCACGAGCTACCTCGGCGACGTGCTGGCGTGTGTCGTGGCGAAAGATCGCCCCACCGCCCGCCATGCGGCCACTCTCATCAACGTCACCTACGACGTGCTCATCCCATTCACCAGCCCGATTGATGCGCTGAACAGTGACGAAGACGCGGTCTGGGAACTCGACGGCAACCGACTGTCAACCTCGACGTACCGGCGCGGCGAGCCCGAAGCATCGCTCGACACCTGCGACCACGTGGTGGAGGAGACATTCCAAACCCAACGCATCGACCACGCCTTCCTCGAGCCCGAATCGACGCTGGCTGTGCCAGTGGCCGCGGGCCAGCAATTGCCGACCACCGAAGGCGGCACTCGTAGCGAAGCGGTCGACTTTGATCGGTTGATGGTCTATTCCGGTGGCCAGGGAATCTGGGATGACCGCAACGACATCGCCTTGATCCTCGACGTCCACATCGACGTTGTTGTTGCCGAGCTCGTCAGCAACGGCGGTGCGTTTGGCGGCAAGGAAGACATGTCGAACCAGGGCCAGACCGCGCTCGCGGCGTGGATCCTGAAACGGCCGGTGAAGATCACCTTCTCTCGCGAAGAATCGTTCCTCGTTCACACGAAGCGCCACCCAATTCGTATGGCCTACAAGGCCGGCTGCAATGCCGATGGCAAGTTGCAGGCCCTCCATATTCGGATGATCGGCGACTCCGGTCCCTATGCATCCGTCGGCATGAAGGTGCTCGAGCGGGCCGCCGGCCACGCCTCTGGCCCCTATGTCGTCCCCAACATCGATTGTGAAGCGATCGCAGTTCGAACCAACAACTCGGTCTGCGGCGCGTTCCGTGGCTTTGGTGCCAACCAGGCGCAATTCGCCATGGAAGGGGTGATGGACCGGCTCGCAGAGAAGGTCGACATCTCCGGCTGGGAGATACGAAACCGCAACGTTGTCACGCCCGGTGTGGTCTGGGGACCAGGCCAGATCATGGACGACGGTTGCCTGGGCGCCCAGGAATGCCTCGACGCGGTGAA
>Ga0209709_10000278_pt1 | contig 49283 bp, 36 predicted proteins | sample ArcticOcean_MG_C_2_FD_187435 | JGI IMG/M metagenome (GOLD analysis project Ga0209709, IMG submission 187435) | Marine microbial communities from western Arctic Ocean - ArcticOcean_MG_CB4_136 (SPAdes) (version 2) | ecosystem: Environmental > Aquatic > Marine > Oceanic | place: Arctic Ocean... | reverse complement strand
TGAACGCTATAGCCTTCTAAATGGAGCACAGGCGGAGATTCGAACTCCGGTCTCAGGATCTGCAATCCCGCTCATAGCCTCTCTGACACCCGTGCAGCGAATCGACGACTGAGATGATGTATTTCAACGCGCTCATCAATCAGACAGAGGCAAGCATTCAATAATCCACGACCTCCGCTCATATTCATGGAAGATATCACCGGAGACAAACCTAGCGAATCACCTTCTTCTCTTTCCGACCCTCAAGCAATGCAAGCACCGACTCCGGTATTAACCGGCAATGTCCAACAATTCTCTTCGAATGATAGCACTCCATTTGGACAGAGCGCTGGCGGAAAAATGACTTATGTAACCGGTCCAGATGGGCAAATGTATGCTTATGAAAAACCACGTTTCAACCTGAAACAATTTGCAATCGGCCTTTGCATCCCCCTCCTCCTAATGGGTATCACGGGATTGGGAAATGCTATTTTTGATGAGAGTAATGACCTCAGGGAGCCAGGAATACGAGCAGAGCCCATTCAGATGCAATCAGTGAATAATACAACAGCATACATTCTAAATATCGAAATGACCTCAGGGAGCCAGGAATACGAGCAGAGCCCATTCAGATGCAATCAGTGAATAATACAACAGCATACATTCTAAATATCGAAATCGGTGACAATGAAATACTAACTCAATGTAACATCGAGACCAGTATAATGGACGAATCTTACTACTGGTGCGATCAGAGAGACAGAGACGACTCACATGATTTCACAATCTACAAACAGTCACAAGAAAAAGAAAAAGAGGTTGGCTCATACTCTCACTCCGAAAAGCAGTTCAATTTTGATGATGGCGAGTCACATGAAATCATAAAAGTCTCTTACAGAGTTGCGGACGAACAGGAGTATCAAGATTACGAAGACAAAAGAGATAGTGGGAATGCAGCCAGTGATATTTTTGCAATATTCTGTTTTGCAGCACCAATAGTTGGGATTGGAGGGTCGATTTACGGCTTTGCATCCGGTAAGAAGGACCTGGGTATCGGATTCTTAGCAAGTACCGCTCTATTGCCCTTTGCAGGTTTCGGATTAATCCTCTTTCTATGGTGAGTAAATGGGAGTAAATAGCAACGGGCCCGGTTTTACCCCGTCCGAGGAATACTACTCATGTAGATATTCAACCCTCAGAGAACCGTTGGATTTCCCTAGAGGGGCCGAATTCCTCGAAGATGACGACAAGGCGCTCCACGCATGGTTTTCCACTGATAATCAAATTGTTTCTGTGGGTAGAAGCCATCTTATTCCACCTGGTAATAATGGTTCGCAAGCAGATTATATTGGCCTAAATGCACCAAAGTGCCCCGATTTCACTCCACTTCTAAGCGGCAAATATCGGCCAGCCATCCAGATCAGGCAGATGGGAACTAGCACGCAGCACCGGTTGAAAGGATATGCGGCGGAAGTGCTTGAAGAACTCGAGAAGAAATCTGTGGAAATCTTTGCAGCACAGTATGGTTTTCTTCAGGCTAGAATTGAAGCAATCCCTTTTTATCAGAGCCAAGGATGGGAAATAATAGATGAACTTTTTGAAATTCCCGGAATTGGGCCACATCGCTCGATGATCAAAAAATTGTCATGAAGCGTCTAATCGCGCCCTTGAAATAGCAAAAGAGTCGGTGCTGATAGTAGAGGGAACACTGGGTTCCCTAGACTAACCCGTGGAAAACGATGAATTTGGAGGACCTGTTAGACAAAGACCAAGATGTGCTGAATAAGACAACTGCGAGCAATTCCTCGCCTGATTTCGATAGTTCGAATCAGAGTTTACAGCACTTCTTACCCCTCTCTGCGCTAAACGAATACCAGTGCGCAGCATCGCTAAACTCCCGAAACCATCAGCTGACTAGTTCAGCCGAGATTCGGACAGAGAGAACAGCGGGTTCTCTGTTAAAAAACAAAATAAGGAGATATGAAAAATGAATAGAAAAAATATAAGTGTGCTTTTGGCACTGTTTTTGGCACTTTCCGCAGTTTCTGCGGTAAGTGGTGACGGAACCGACCCCTTAGATCCATCCGATGGTGGAGCTGATTGGGACGGCGATGGTTTAACCAACGCTGAAGAACAAACCCATGGCACTAATATGAACAACGCAGACAGTGACAGCGACGGTCTACCAGATGGATGGGAGGTGGCCAACGGCCTCTCCCCCACCAACGGCGGTGACGCCAATGGTGACCCTGATGGTGATGGTCTGACTAACGCCCAGGAATACAGCATGGGTACAAACCCGAATAATGCTGATACCGACGGCGATGGCAAGGCAGACAACGTTGACCAGTTCCCGACTGACGCGAATGATGGAGAGTACTCCGATAGTGACGGAGACGGCATCCCAGATGCTTACGACCCAGATTTCCAAGAGTCGGAAGAAGGATCGGGCAACGGTGGCTCCACAGGCGGTGGTGAATCCAACGCTGGCGGCGAAGGCGAAGGCGAAGGTCAAGGCGAAGGTCAAGGCCAAGGTCAAGGCCAAGGTCAAGGCCAAGGTCAAGGCCAAGGTCAAGGCCAAGGACAAGGACAAGGACAAGGACAAGGACAAGGACAAGGACAAGGACAAGGACAAGGACAAGGACAAGGACAAGGCCAAGGACAAGGCCAAGGACAAGGACAAGGTCAAGGACAAGGTCAAGGACAAGGTCAAGGACAAGGTCAAGGACAAGGTCAAGGACAAGGTCAAGGCCAGCAACAAGGCCAAGGTCAGCAAGGTCAGCAAGGTCAGCAAGGTCAGCAAGGTCAGCAAGGTCAGCAAGGTCAGCAAGGTCAACAAGGCCAAGCTGGTCAGCAAGGTCAGCAAGGTCAGCAAGGTCAGCAAGGTCAACAAGGCCAGCAGGGCGAGCAGGGCGAGCAACAAGACAATGGCCAAGGTCAGCAAAACCAAGGTGGAGAGCAAGGCGGCCAGCAGGGCGACCAATCTGGTCAAGACCAGAACGGTCAGAACCAGAACGGTCAGAACCAGCAGGATCAGGGACAAACCCAGAACGGCCAACAAGGCCAGCAGGGCGATCAGTCTCAGCAACAGCAAGGTCAGCAGCTCGATAACCAAGACCAGAACGGCGAAAACGACAACGATGGCGATGGCATCCCAGATGACATCGACAACGATGACGACAACGACGGATTGGTCGATGACTTGGACGCTAACCCAAACGATCATGACAACGATGGAATAGACGATGCGGAAGATAATGACGACGATGGTGACGGAATAGACGATCGCGAGGAAACTCAAGACGGCGACGACAACACCAACATTTACGATCATGACAACGATGGCATCCCTGACAATATCGACTTAGATATTGACAATGATGGTATTGACAACCGTAACGACAAGGGTCCAAATGGAGAAGATTACTCCAGGGATCACGACAACGATGGCATGAACGATGGCGTTGATGATGACGATGACAATGATGACATCCTCGATGTCGACGAGTTCATGGGACAAAGCGGTGCATACCGCTACGACCATGACAACGACGGCATTTGGGATGCACTGGACACCGATGATGACAACGATGGTTTGTCGGATTGGTTCGAGGCTAACGACGGCAACAGCCTGACTGGGCAATTCGACCATGACAACGACGGCATCGAAGACAATATGGATGACGACGACGATAACGACGGCGTCCTCGATATTCTCGAAGCTTGAATCGAGTCTACAACACAAGCGTTGTGTAGACCGGTCATCGACCGGTGAGCCGATTTCGTCGAGGGTTCGCCCTCGGCGGAATCTCCTTCCTTCCTTTTTTGATTACAACCATGGGCATGATACGCGAAGCCCAACATGATACTCATACACCCATCAGTGCAGCGCGCTTCAAATATCCGATGCAGGTGTCAAGTTGAATTCGGAGAGATAATCATGCTGTCAGAACGTCAATTTAATGAGAAGATGGCTAACCGTCATCGCATAACGCTTTCAATCGGAATGGTATTGATAATGTTGTTCAGCACTATGCTGATCTACGCTACAGCCGAACTAGGAGAAACCACTCCGGCAACCCGTCTAATAGACGAAGAGGTTATCGCAAGAGGAGATTCTCAATCCACGGCTCAAAATCAAGGCCAAGGAGGATGGGGCAGCGCAGAGACAATTCCTTTCATCGAAAATCAACATCCTGCTCTGTGGGACATGATGTGGACCGATAGCGGAATTAGTATTGGAAAGATAATCGATCTCGAAGCACTTGCGCACCAAACCCCTTCGATTTATGGCTTATTAGAGGAAAACCAAGCAGGCGATCACGATAATGACGGTATTGACGATCTGAATGATTTGGATGATGACAACGATGGAATTTACGATTTACTCGAAAGATTCGACGGATGCTACGGCACAGACCCCTACGACCACGATAACGACGGCATTCTTGACCACCTTGACTGGGATGACGATAACGATGGTATTCTAGAAGGGCCTATCGATTATGAAGCATTAGAAGCACTCGGACTAGATCCAATGAATGTAACTATGCACCGTTCAGTTGCATCTGATACAATTCACCCCCTAACTGGATTGGCTGTTGGAGATTATTATCTCGCAGATCAACAACCATTCGATCATGATAACGATGGAGTCCCCGACGAGGATATCGATGGATCTGGCCCAGGACGGTACGATGAAGATGACGATAATGACGGCCGCATCGACCAATTCAAATGGCCATGCGATTTTGACTCCGATGGCTTTCAAGATTATTTTGATGATGATGACGATGGCGATGGTATTAACGATTTGATAGATCTTAATCCATACGACAAATCAGTGACCGGCACCATGAGTGGCAGCACTAACTCCTTTGATGCCGCTAGGCTTTGGACTCACGGCGGAGCATCCGGTTACAGAGACTTTTCTGCAGGAATCAATTTCGAGACCACAGAACAAAACCGAGTCGACGCAAATGACGATTTCGATTGGGAAGGAGGTACTGATGGTGATGGCGCAGCAGGAGTGCCAAGCTTCACCGATATCCACGACGGCGATCTCGACGGCGATGGAAATCCTAACTTCTTAGACCCAGACAATGATAATGATGGGACTCCAGATAGTGCAGATAATGACGACGATAATGACTTATTGCTTGATATGTGGGACCCGGATGACGACAACGACGGCATCGCAGATACTTGCTGGAACATCGATGTTAATGGCGACGGCTTGAACGACTACACACAACTTAACAGCGCTCCTTACCAAACCCCTGGTGCAGATGGCGACGGCGATGGCATCATCGACTGCGAAATAGATTATGATGGAGATTTGGATGACGATCGCTGGCGAGCGTTTGATCAAAACTATAACGGGATTTGGGATTGGCTTGATGCCGACATGGGCGGAACACAAACCCCAGACGATGAAGAAAATACCAATAACGACGCATTCAATTTCGCATATGATATGGACGACGACCAAATTCAAAACGAGAACGATTCTTTTCCATTGAACTCTACCGTTGAAACCAATGGCTGGAATTGCCCAACTCTGAACACCCCTGTCCCCCTAAACCCTGATCCGAAGTGCGACACAATGCGCGCATCATTTGCAGCATTCAATGATTGGGATGGCGATGGCATTTCAAATTGGGACGATGTCGATGACGACGGTGATGGAATAATCGACATCCTTGATATCGATTGGGATTGTGATCTGGATAACGATGCTGATTTACACGATATAGACGGCAGTAAATATCGCGACGACGGGCCAAATAGCCTTGATTCCGATATTGACGGAGATGGACTTACCAACAGTATCGATTGGGATGACGATAACGATGGATTGACTGATTTATACGACCCTGATGATGGTAATTGTGGGATTGTAGATTACGATCTTAGCGATGGATTTGTCAGGCCATATTACCCTCAAGAAGACGGCGATGCACTCGATGGTAGCGCCGATGGCCAAACCTACAGTGATGGCATGGAAGCACACTGGAACATGGTATTCATGACCAACCCCTTCCTTAACGTAGGACTAAATTACAACGGCTTTGATGCGACTACAAATCCTGTTACTAATGGTAACGTACCCGAATTCTATTGGTTTATCTTCGCCCGCTGGTCCTCCTACAATGGGGGCAATGAATGGGATGTTGATTCCGATGGAGACTCTTTGCTTAATGGCTTAGATATCGATCAAGACGCAGATGGAATGCCTGATTGGTGGGATCAAGACGAAAGCAATGATGGTATAATGGACGTTGATGATATCAAAATGGGCGGATCATTCAATATGACAGTATGTGGCTGGGTTGCCGGAAATCTCGTAGCGAACGGCGGAGGGTATACTTGTGGTTACGATTATGCAGCAGCCTATCATATGCCCCTTACTGGAACCAACGCTCAATTCGGGTCACCATATTCTACTAGGCCCGATGCAATTATCGACCAAGGGGCTCTTGTAAGCGCCAATGTTGATTATTCTTGCACACCAGGCGCACAAGGCGGATGCTGGCACTATGAATTCGACCAACAGACCGCAGATAGTGCTTTGACTTTCCAAGAGATAGAGAACAATCGTGATGGATTCCTTCCGTGGATTGGCTTGCGATACGGTATTTGGCAATGGACCAGTGATGCGCCAAACGGTGTTAGCAATTTCCCAGACGAACTAGGTGCAGACAAACTAGACAACCACGTCGATGGCGATATAGATGGCGATTTCACCAATAACTCTCTAGATCTCGATGACGATTACGACTCAGTGTACGATTGGTATGATGTCGATGATGATAATAACGGCTTATGGGATTACTTTGAAGTCGATACCGACGATGACCTTGACACCGACGAGGGCCAATTAAATTCAAACTTCTTTAGTGGATTAAATTGTATCGATAACGACGACGACGGCAATGATGCTGACGTAGACGACGATGGATGGTTCCAACCAGTTTGGGACCGCGGAAATTTAAGCCAAGGCCTCAGACAGCCAAAATTCTACGATGTAGATAATGATAACGACGGAGTGCCAGATCCAGAGGATTTAGATGATGATAACAATGGCAATAACGACGTAGATCAAGAGCTGGACCCAGGGTGTTTCTGGGGAGAAGAACAGTCACCATTCGATCATGATAATGATGGAATAGTCGATTGGAGCGATGATGATTTTGACGGAGACGGCATTTCTAACACTGCTGAATTAGCAGCTAGCGGTTTAACCGCTGTATTTGATCATGATAATGATGGCGCCCGTGACGATCTGGACGACGATGATGATGAAGACGGCATGGAAGACGAGGATGAAGTACTTCTTTGGCCTTCACGCTTCGACCGTAATTCTACAAACCCATGGGATCACGACGATTTCGGTAATGGGGAGGCATTAGCAAACCCATCCGATTTGAGTACTGGTCCAGATGGAATCGATCAAGACGACGATTGGGATTCCTGGAATGATCTTGATTTCGACCACATGGAAGAGGGACAGCAATGTACTCAAGGAGCTAACACTTTCCCTGCTAGCGATTGGGATCACGACAATGATTGTAAGTTAGATGCTGACGATAAGGCTTCGACTTTTATCAATTTAGCAACCCCAGATACCCTTTGGCTAGACGCACAAACCCCGGCGATATTCCGAGGTAGCGTTGAATGGATTAATCCAGCGACTCTAAGCCTTGAACCGTCGCCTGGTTTACCTGTTCAAGTTCATATCGAATGGAACGGAAACAATACTACAGCGATTGAAACAATCGATGTTCTCACCGATGCAGGTGGTAATTTCTCAGTCGGGCAATTCCTCTTCCCAGAGGACCTGCACGTTGGCGACGACACTACCTATCGCATCTATGCAGAAGTAACAGAGATGTTTGCCTTTAATGGTAATCGCTCGATAGAGTATGATGTCGGCTGTAAAGCAAATTTAACCGTCCGTATCGACGATGTATGGGAGTACTTCCGCAGCGATGAGCAACCATTCTGGCTTGATTTCTACAGCCTATACGAAGCGGATTATAATAGAGCGATTTATGATAATCGTATCAGGCATGCACCTATCACTTTCGAAATCACTGGAGGAGACTTCGGTAATACAGCGAACCCAACTAATTTCACAGGCCCATGGGGCTCAGGATACATGACTGATTCAGTAGGACTGGCCACTCTGACCTTCGTTCAAGACGTTGGTTCAGTCGGTTCCTGGAAGCAGATAAAATGGAACTCCACCGCAGATAATGGCCTACTACAGCCGACTGGGGGATACGAAGAAATCATCTGGAATAATCTAACTAAGAAGCACGATATTGTAGATGACGGATCCGGAAACCCAACTAGATATTATTGGACAAATACTAGTTTACCAGCAGGCGAAATACAGGTCATCGGCCATGTTATTCCAGAACTAGCAGGCGAGTGGCCGGGTCATTCCGGATTGGAATGGCCGTTCCCTTACCTGAATGGCGACAAGACCGAACCTCAAAACATCCGTGTAATGCATCGCATGAATATCGAGGGACAAATGACTTTTAGTGGAATCTCACCTGTTTATTATTGGAAAGGAAATATCAATAATTTCGATGGCACTTTTGGTAATTGGGCTTCATTATTCCACCAACAAGCACTAAATGCAGCAGGAATCACATTCGAGGAAGCAAACCTCTACAAGCCATATCCACTACTTTGGGATGGAAATCCAGCTAGTTTAGCCGGCGAAGAAGCAAAATTACGCGGTTTCCTGAGTATTGCAAACTCGACACATTGGCGTATTAATTTGGTCAATGGAGGGGATAGTGATCTACCACCTTGTGGCCCAGTGACCCCTTCAGACCCTGCTAGCCCAATACGTTGCGAAATAGTTCCTGAGATGAAAACTCTTAGTTCATTAGACATCGAAGGCAAGATAACCAACCGCACAAACGAACCATGGGACAAAGATCCAATCTCATTACAAGTGGATATTGACGGCAACGGCCAATTCTCAGGTATTTCAGAAAATGCAGGCACAATTAACGAGAGTAAGTTTGGTGCCGATGCATCATATGCGTTCAATTGGAATTGGAAAAAGACATATGCAGCAGGAAACTATGGTATGAGAGTTGATTTCACTAACGGGAAAAATTACTTCACAGGCAACTCAACAGAACTATCACCAACAGGGGCTTATATCAACGTCACAGTTGTAGGGACTACTCAGTTCCTAATGCAGAGCGTTCCTCGCCTTTATCGTAACACTACAACGACGATCGATGCCAGATTACTCGATCAAAGCGGAAATAACCCAATACGTGATGTGCAAGTAAATTGGACTTGGTCGTATGATGGCCGTCAAGGCGTTAATTATACCGACGGAAATGGTGTTTTCCAAATACCGTTCGAGGTAAACACCACAGACGATCTTGGCAACTATACCCTGACTTTCCAATACGCAGGAAATCAACTATTCGAAGGCAATATTGCAACTCAATCGATTTGGGTGGTTTCACGGACTTATCTCAATGTGGTCCAAACCGATCCTAATTTCAGACAATCGGGAGATCGGTGGGATTTCACAGCTCAGGTTGCAGATGACAATATGACGTATATACGCGATAGTGGAGGTTTGGCTTTAGACGGTGAAAATTCCCCAGGCGGCGGTTTAGTCGATGTTATTTATGAAGGGACTGATTTTAATGGCGTGACACATAGACAAGTTGTGGCAACTCTTGCTCCAAATGCTGGATTGATTTCGCTACCCGAACCTCAACCAGACGGCAGCCATCTCTGTTTCTATGACGGTAATGGCGATATGGTGCCAGACCGCGATATTAACAACGACGGAGTCCTCTCAAGAGAGGAAACTATCGGTTGTCTCAAAGCAAACATCACACCACTACTTCCTCAATTGCTCAGCGAAGACCCTGACGGGTTCCTTCCGAACGGATTCGGGCCAGTCAGTGTAATTTTGCGCTTTGAAGAAACATTGCCTAACGAAGGTTGCTTGCCTTTGAATGTAAACACTCTGGGACAGCAAGGAAAGTGGGACCCGTGTGTTGACGAAATAGGCAACGATCACTTCAGAGTCTTAATGTCATACAATACCAATGGCTTCTCATTGATAGGTAGGACCAATTTAGTCGTCGATGATCAAATTGTCTATACTAGTGAAATAAATCCACTAACTGGATTGGTTGTACCAAAGCCGATGGTCGTTACCGGCCAAATCTCTGATGAGCTTGGTACAAATCTTTCCTTTAGGAAGATCAGAGTCAACTACGAGATGGTAAACAGTGCTGAAGGACCAATAGCTTGTCTTAATGGTGTAACCGATATCGATGGAAAGTTTGCAATTACCTGCCCACTCGACGATATTACAGCTGGAAATGCGAGAGTAAGTGTTATCTATTCTGCATGGGATAATAACGACGCATATCGCTATCAGAATAAGACACTTCAGACCGAATTCGATGTATTCAGTAATTCGTCATTGGTACTAACAGAAGTCGGACCATTCAGGTCTAGTATTGAGCAATATATCGCCCCTAATGGAACCATTTACGATGTACTTTACCTCAAGGAGAGTTTCCACATCGACGCTATATTGTCGCAATCTAATGGTTTACCAGTTGGCGGAAAGTGTTTGAATATCTATCTGGATCCTGAACAAAATGTCAGGCCAATCGCTACCATCCATACACGAGAGTCAGATGGAACAATCGAATGGTATAGTAGTGACCCTACTCAAAATCCAACTCTGAGAGGAGTGGAGACTACAGGCGGGAAACTAGAAGGATTTAGGACCTTGAAAATAGCCTTTGAACCAGATCGAAATGTCCCAGGCGGATGCGATAAAGAAACATCAACTGTGCTCAATGGCTCATTTATCGAGAAAACAATTCTTGTTCGCTCACAAATAGATTTGACCATGAAAACATCGTGGGCAAACGCAGGTTCGAATGGCTTATTGGAGGGCGATCAGGTTCTCGGTGAAGTTGCTTTACTCAGAAAGCGTTTGGATTTGGCAGTTGAAAGCGAAGAGATATGGTTTGTCAGGCAATATTGGGACGCATCCAATGGCGAATGGGTTACAGAGGGAAGAAATGAATCTATAACCAATGAACAGGGTATGGCTAACTTCGAATGGGCTTTCTCTGGCAGATCCTGCGAGGGAGAACCTTGTTCGGGTAGATGGAGAATCGTGGCATATTATCCAGGTTCGACCTTCTTTGCTGAATCAAGCGACAATATCACATTAGAATTATCATGGCAAGAACGAACGATTACTGATAGCGCGGGTGGGTTTTTCACACCAAGTACGATTATGGGCACAGTCATCATGCTAATGTCTGCTTTGATTGCAGGAATCCTGTATTATCGTAGATCCGCCGCACGTCGTCAAATAGAGGCTTTACGTGGAATTTTGACCGATACTATGTTGCAATTACAGGCTGCGAATGAATACATTGCTATCATTTTCGATTGCTACAAGCAATTGGTGAAGCATTTCAGACGCCATGGATTTATGAAGAAGGTCTATGAAACAACTAGAGAATTCGAAGCAGCGGTTAGAAATGCATTCTACATGGTCCCAGCGGATCAACTAGGGGAATTCCTTTCGATATTCGAAGAGGCACGATACTCCGATCACGACATCGGTCCTAGCCACAGAGACAGAGCTATGCAAACTCTAGGGGCAATCTCTCAGAGCCTAGATATGGCACTTGGAGACGCCGGAATGATTGCTCGTTCTGAAGAAGACACCGGCAAGTTGTATGACCAACTAACCAAAGCTGGAGAATTCAAAACCGCAGATGGAACTGTGATTCAGGCTGGCCTCGACTCTGAAGCCGAACAATCTAATTTCAAGATTTGAAGCGATTAATTATAGGTATTTGCTTGATTTGATATAGGCGCAGCATTGATGGTCTCTCGCGTACTCGGTTGGGCATGGAGGATTGGAAATCTCTCATCGATCAAGCAATGCAACAGGAATCAACCGATTTAATCGGAGCCCATAAAATATATGGCGACGCAGTGCAAGTAGCATTGTCCAATGCTCAGTTATTACTTGGCGACCTGGAAGCAGTACAACTAATGGAATCTATTTATGGGGCCTTAGTTGCCTATTCACAGCAAGTGATGCTTAGAATGCGTGCTGAAGACCCAGAGATCGGAGGCGTAGATCACGCTTTCAGAGCCGGACAAGCATACGGGGTTAGTTGTGTTCTCAACCATCTGATTGACCAACTCACCGATGTGTCAGCAATCACTTCTTTAGAGGCGCTTGATGATTTCTCAGATACACTACATGATGAGATTGTAGTTCAAGCAAGAGGGGCTGGCCTAACCGTCGAATTACTCGATGCAAAGGGCGAGATACTCTACGATTGAGATTTACTAGCACATTATAGGACGCAGTATCGCGTCGGTGCCTTCATAACAGGTTGTCAAGTCGCCGAGATGCTTCCATAGCATCGAGTGAGTCATATGAGCAGACCAACAAGCAAGACCAACCAGAGTCTCATCGATCTAATCGATGAACTAAAGGCCAAATCTCGCGACACCGGTTCAGCACTATGGCGAGATGTTGCCCTACGCCTTTCAAGGAGTCGTAGCAACTGGGTTCAACCGAATCTTAGCCGCTTGAGTAGATATGCCCCCGAGGGCGCAACCGTCCTCGTCCCGGGCAAACTTCTCGGCAGTGGAGATCTCGTGCGAAGTCACAACGTCGCCGCCTACAGTGTTAGCGCTGGTGCCCGTGAGAAGATCGAGGCAGCTGGAGGACGCGTAATGTCCCTTAGTGAGCTGATGAATGAAAACCCAAAAGGATCGGAGGTGATTATCCTTGGATGATACGACCTACGTATTCGATGCCGATGGCCTGATAATGGGCCGTTTGGCGAGCAAGGTCGCCGACCTTCTGTATAAATCAGCACGAGCTGGTGGAGAAGACAAAGTAATAATCATCAACGCTGAAAAGGCAATCGTTTCTGGAAAACCATCCAGTGTCATGAAGGAATACCATCAGAAGTATGAACTCAACCATGCACGTAAGGGTCCATTTTTCCCACGTATGCCTGATATGATACTCAAGAGAGCCGTTCGTGGAATGCTACCTTATCAGAGGAAAAGCAGTGGACGCAAAGCATTGCTAGCACTTCGTGTTGAAATTGGCTGCCCTTCTAATTTGAAAGGCGACCTACCTGAAGGACACGAACAAGGCGATGATTCAAAAATCCGCAGGGATTTACCAGCTCGATACGTCAGTCTCGGTGCAATAAGCGCAGATCTTGGCGCACCTGCACACCGCTGGGCCGGAGGTGAACAGTAATGGCACGTAAGAAGAATAAGATCGTACACACCTCTGGAAAGAGAAAGACCGCGGTTGCAAGAGCTACAGTAAAGGCAGGAAAGGGAAGGGTTCGAGTCAACAGTGAACCTATCCAGATTCTCCAGCCAGCACTATCCCGTCAAAAGGCAATGGAACCACTAATTATCGCTGAGGCCATGAAGAGAATGAGTAAAGTAGACATCAATATCCTAATTCATGGTGGAGGTGTGATGGGTCAAACCGACGCTATCAGAACCGCTATCGCAAGGGGTTTGGTTCACTATAATGGTGGCGCAGAAGGAATTGACGATGAACTGAGAGATGAGTATCTTCGCTTTGATCGCAATCTTTTGGTCAACGACCCTCGCCGTAAGGAACCGAAACATCAACTCGGTCGTGGCGCAAGAAAGAAGAAGCAGAAGTCCTATAGGTGATATAAATGATAATTCCAGTACGTTGCTACAGTTGCGGTGGTTTAATCGCTCACAAGTGGGAAGAATTCAATGAGAAGCTTGAGGCCGGTATCGAGTACGCTCAGGCTCTTGACGAGGTTGGTTTAATCCGTTATTGTTGCCGGAGAATGTTTCTCGGGCACGTCGACCTCATCACTGAGATTGCACCGTTTAGTCGATCCCGTGAATGAAGTTCCCGGGCCCGTGGGTTAGCTTGGCCTATACTTGGCGGCTGGGGGCCGTCAGACTCCAGTTCAAATCTGGACGGGCCCATTTCAAAAGTAGCTGTAATCGACAAACAGACTCTTATCTATGGCTATTAGCGATAACCGTAGATGGTCATCTTGATGTGGTATGAACCATACCACAAGTCATGCGAGGCATCTACGCGGTCCTACTTACAATATTGATTTTGACATCTACAATTCTACCACTGGTAGATGCGGCAGATACCGTCACTGCTGGCGATGACGTAATGTCGGGCATAGAAGTGCTTGACGGCAATTATACCGTTAGCGCTGGTGATACGTTGACTATCGCTGCCGGAACAACTCTTGATGCTAAGGATTATTGGATATTAGTCGAAGGCTCACTGGTCGCTACAGATGCTACATTTTTCTCATCGACTCCAGGTTCAGGTCAGAACGGCACTTCTGCCGGGGTTTGGAATGGAATAATAATCGCACCTGATGGAGATGCCGTGCTAGACGGAGTTACAATTTCTGATGCTCGAACTTGTATTTCTGTCGCTGGCCGCTTGGATGCTACTACCCTTACACTTTCGCATTGCTTGATTGGTATGGAAATTTCCGGTACTGCGAATCTTACAGGACTTAACGGAATCGACCTTCAGTCGGAAGGAATAAGGAACACTGGAACTCTAAATATTACAGATTCAAATATTTCTAATACCGGTATGGCAATTTCCTCGTCAGGCAATCTCGATGTTGATAATCTTGATATTGTAGATTCTGGAGCAGGGGTATATGTCACTGCAGGTAGTGCAACAATCGACAATCTCGAAGTGGTAAACCTCTCGATGGGATTACACGTCGAAGATGGAGTAAGCGGTTATATGACTGGTATGACCGGAGAAAGAAACGTATTGGCAATAGATGCTGGAGATAGTTCTAACTTCCCTTTCCAAGATATTTCTTTGGGAGCAGAACGACTCCTTCAAGCATGGAACCCAGGGGATATATCAGTTTCTAACGCACATATCAACGGTTCTTTCAATAGCGAAAGAGCAGCAATCGATATCGTTTCAGACGCGAAAGTTTCCTTTACAGATTTCACTCTAGCCAATGTCAGCCATGGGATTGACATTACCGGGACAGGAGAGTATAATTTCAATAATTCGTTAATCACATCATCCGGTCTTGGAATTCAAGCATCTGGTAGCCTATCTCTCGGTATCGACACCATGGTCGCCGAAGTCGATCAGACAGGAATGATTCTTAGCGAAATAGACAGCGTATTAACCGACGTAACAATCAATATCAGTTCAGTGGGAGACAATGGCATCGAACTCTTGTTTGGCAATCATAATATCAACAATCTGGAAATAAATAAACCATATAATTCTCAAGAACACGATTCTATTGGTATGCATGCATGGTTGACAAATTCGCTAACAGTTTCCGATCAAATGAATATCAGCGGGTTTGCCACAGGGTTAAGATTAGAAGACGGTAAAATGACTATTGATGATCTTAATGCAGGACTCTCAGAGGACCTCTCTCTCGATATAATCAACAGCGAATTAATTATTACAGGACTCCTTTCAACCAGTGCGGCCGCAATGGCGATTATCCTTAGCGAAGAATCTACGATCACAGTAACGAATTGGGCTTCTCAATACCATGCAGATGGAATTACTATCGGCGGATCAAGTACTGCTTCGATTAGGGCATGGACAGTATTCAATACCGCTGGCACTGATGCAAGTGGAACAGGAGTTCTATATCATCCCGTCATCGATTCCCCAGATATCGCCGAAAGTCTAGACTCGGCGGTTCTCAGTGAGACAGCAATAACAATCACGGATTTATCAGATGTAGGTATACCTGCTGTGGTTGAAGTTCACGGCTTCATTGGCACAGCTGCTGGCGATGGCACAATCACCATCCCACTAACTGCAGGTGGAAGTACGGTTGTTGCAACCCATCAAAATGTAGGAGCAAGTGATTCTCTGAGTAGCGGGATTAGCGCCCAAGTCCTAAGAGTGCCAATAATACCAGATGGAGACTGGACTATTTCAGCAGGACAATCTGTTGTATTGAGTGCCCCTGCTGACGACTCATCACACATTGCTGATGGCAATATCACCATCGAAGGTGGCGGAAGCCTCTTTTTGCAAGGTTCAACCCTTGAAATGCCCAGCGGCACTACTTTGACTGTAATCGGAAGCGGAATATTTGGTGGTGCTGATGCAACTCTTGCGGGAGGAAATGTTTCAGTTGCAGAAACCTATGCTATCGCTAATACCGGTTCGTTGACCATCAAAGAAAACCTTAGTTGGAGTTGTAATGGCTTGGCAGAGGCCTCAGGAATAACCGTTGAGGGTAACCTTGAGATTAACGGAGGCACGGGCTGTATGGTGAAGATCACTGACGGCGAAGTCCAAGGAACGGTTACGGTATATTCTGATAGTGAATTACAGATACACACTTCTCTGCAAGTAACAGTTCTCGACAAAGGAGAGCCAGTTGAGGGAGCAACCGTCAATGTCAATGGTAATCTCGCTAGTACCGATTCTACAGGTATTGTAGTTTATTCAACAGCTTCGAGAACCGTTGATTCTACGGGAGAGCAATGGGCTGGCCGTCTGGATGTATCCATCAACAGCAACAACCTTCCTGAGATGTTTACTTGGGACACCAATTACTCGATGAATTACCAATTCATGGCTTCTACTATTGCGCCAGGTTCCATTACTGAATGGATGGTACTCGAAAGAGTGTGGAGCCCATATCATTTACAGGGTGATTTAACGATTCCAAGCGGTGAAACTCTTACGGTTAGAGACGGTGTTCATCTTAGGGTAGGCGATGGTGATTCGATTATTGTCGAGGGTACTGCTGACATCGGTTCTGCGGTAATAACCTCGGTAGGAAACTCGGCCCGTTGGGGTGGATTTGAGACCGGTTTCGATGCAGACTCCGCATTATATCTCACAGGCACTCAAATCGCTGAAGCAGCACCAGGAATCACGATGAATGGCTTAAGCAAAATCGAACTACAATCAGTATTGATATCTCGGTCAGGATCTTCAGACCCATTGATTCGCACTACTGCGGCATCAAGCGGAACTTTCGACATTACTGATAGTGAGCTGAACCAAGGCGGTAGCGGCTGTATCGAATCCCAAGGAGCGATAATTTTAACGATGAATAGCGTAGAATTGAAATCCTGTTCAGGCCCAGCTCTTTGGGCACAGGGAATAGAGGCAGACTTCATGGATTTGGTAATTGGTAGTGGCTCTTCAATTGGTCTAGATTTGACTGCAGTCATGGGAACGATTGCAGGAGTTGAAACATCTTTGCACGATGGTAATAGCGAGGCAATAAAGGTAAACCTTGCAGAGGACTTACACCTGTCGGGCCTTAATCTCTCAGCACCTCAAGATACTGCATTGAAAGTTGTCAATAGTAAAAATCTGGTTGTAAATGGTTTGAATATACTTACCGCACCAGGAATAAAAATAGATTCTACTACCGGTGAATTCGCCGGTATGTCGATCGATTGTGGCGGTACTGGAACAGCGGTATCTGTTACATCTCTTCGTACATCTGGCGCCATTTCCTTTGCCGGATCAGGGATTAGTTCCTGTGATACAGGAATCGAAGTAACATCGGTATCCGAATATAATTCAGCAGTGACATTTAGCGATTTAGAAATCGTCGCTACAATTACATTATCTGTCGACGGAGTAGATATCTACAGCAAAGACGGGTCCTTTACCGGCGAAATACAATGCGCAAACGCTACAGTCGATTTAATCGACGCGGAGACGACAACCACAACGGTTTCTTCGGGTGAGATTAGGCTTTGGAATAGTTATATTGTGCAAGCAACCCTGTATGGAGATGTTGTTAGTGCAAGCTTTTCAGTCGATAATGGCGACGGAGGGTGGTCAACAGAATTTAGTGGCAGTAGTACAGAAGTACTCATCCCGTATGCAGTAATATCTAGTTCCGGAGAAAACACATCTGATTCAGCGTCATTCACAGTAATGGCTGACGGAGCATCTCCAATGACGCAAAACATAGCGGTTGGCCCAACCGTAGACAATCTAATCACAATAATTCTGACTGGCAATTCAGCACCATCAGTTACCATCCTTAGTCCATCTAGTGATTCTAAATTGATGGAAGGCGGATACTTCATGGCGTCAGCAGAAGTAAGTGACGATGTCTCTCAGACTGAGAATATGATAATCACTTGGCAACTTAGCGATGACACGGGAGTATTGATCGAGGAGAAAACCGGCTTGACTGCCAACTTCACCAACCTTCAACCTGGTACTTTCTTACTAACACTATCTGCAGAAGACCAGCAAGGCATGGCTAATACAACCAGTGTTGCCATTGTCGTAACTTTACTCGATAGCGATGGAGACTGGATCGATACTTGCAGCGATGCAACTTGGTTTGATTCACTGGTAAGTATCCATTGCGGACCAGACGTATATGATGAGGACGACGATAACGATGGCTATTATGATGAACAAGATCAATGGCCTAGAGACCCATGTGCGGCCCTAGATACCGATAGAGACGGTCAGCCGAATAGCATTGATTGTCCAGAGGGTTATTCTACACTTCTCGTCGAAGACCAAGATGATGACAACGATGGAACCCCCGATATATTAGAGGGAGCAATATCCGGGCAAGATGATAGTTCTACTCCGGTAACACTGATTCTTGGAATTGGATTGATTATCATATTGGCAGGAATCATATTTTCACGAATGCGAAAAGAGGAATGATATGTCGACCACCACCTTACCAGACCCGAATCTTTTCGCTGGGACTATGGTAGGGGTATTGGCCTTAATTGTAGCGTGGGATGCCTGGGCTCTATCTAGAACCAGAAGCGACATCCCAGTCATCGGCGAATTGGCAAATGGGGGTTATGCTTGGCAAAGTGAAGGCCCACAGGAAGTGATTAGACAATGGGGCAATCTGTTCGCAATGGCGGCAATGATAGCCCTTCCCTGGGCATTGGCCGAAGCATCATCAACCATGATGTGGTGGGTTATTCTATGGGATATTCTCCTCTCACTTCATCTCATTTCACTAATGATTGCAAAACGATATGCAATTACTTCAACTCATTTATTTGCCGATGGTCAGCGCTATGATTGGCATCGTTTGCGAATGCCAATCAGTCAACCAAAGCGACGAATAATGTTGCAAAGAAAGGGCTGGAGTATCTTTGCACCTCTTCCTTTAGGCGGTAACCCGGATATGCTGAGAATTGCTCGTAGTCGTATCCGTGCTATTCTCGACGAAGAAGAATAATGGCAATCACAAAAGGCAGTCACCTCTTGGCTTGACTCATGGAGTGGACACGTAGTGGGGATGATTTGTTTATTCGCCTTGATCCCGGGGAAGAAATTCATCAGAAGTTATGCGAACTGACCGACGAGATTGGTATTAACGCAGCAGCGATAACCAGTGGTATTGGACGCACTCGAGAGAACATCTATGGCTACATGAATGAGGAAGGGGTTTATCAGCGCAGAGACCTAGTTTCACCTTCAGAATTAGTCAGTCTTTCTGGAAACATAGCTCGAACCGAAGAAGGTGCAGCCTTCACCCATATCCATTGCTGCTGGTCAGACGACGACAACAACGTTCACGCGGGACACATGTTCCAAGCCACAGTTCACGTAGTCGCTGAAATACATATTAGGATATTATCCAATTCGATAATGACCCGTTGTCCATTAGCAGATTTCGAACTTCTAGGCTTACAATTTTCGTGATGTTCATATCCTGTTGCATAGGTGAACTAACATGGCCGGAGCGGAGCGAATCCAACATCTGGCCGAGGCGGTCAGATATCATCGTGAATTGTATTACAATCACGCCGCTCCAGAGATAAGTGATGCAGAATTCGACACTCTTTGGGACGAATTAGAGCAATTAGATCCTGATAACGATGTTTTACATCAAGTAGGACCTGAACCATTACCAGGGACTGTGAAAGTAGAACATATCTTCCCAATGCGGTCTTTAGATAAAGGAACTTCAGATGAAGATATAGTTCATTTCGTCACTCAGTCTACCTCTGGTGGGGAACGATATTTGGCCCAACCAAAATTGGACGGTTCAGCATTATCACTCGAGTATATCGCCGGTAATCTTCACAGGGCTGCTACCAGAGGTAGTGGGGAGAAAGGAGAAGATGTGACCTTGAATGCCAAGTTAGTTGCAAATATTCCTATGCGTCTAAACCACCCAGTCGATTGTCATGTACGAGGAGAGGTGGTTATGCCCCTAGCGGTTTTCGAAGAGAAATATAGAGATATTTCACCGAATCCTCGGAATTTATGTTCAGGCGCATTACGCCAAAAACATGGGGATGGAAAGGCCGATGCTTCAGATTTGGTATTTTGTGCTTATGATGTAAAATTCGTTAACAACCCGCCTACTGCAAGATATGATAGTGAATTATTGAGTTGGTTGCAGAAGGTAGGCATCGAGCCCGCACCATGGCAAATCTTTGATTCTGAAACACCGAATAAAGAAATGATTGAATATACCAAAGAATGGAGTATGAGAAGATCTTCATACGAATTCGAAATCGATGGAATCGTATTCAAATTAGATGATCTTGCGCAGCGTGAAAATTTAGGGATGACCGCTCATCACCCGCGCTGGGCATTGGCATGGAAATTCCCTTCTCAGGAAGCCCACTCTGTTCTTTTGGATGTTGATTGGCAAACGGGAAGGACTGGGGCGGTAACTCCAGTCGCTAGAATCGCCCCTCAAATGGTAGGCGGCGTAACCGTTGAAAATGTTACACTGCATAATGTAGGGGAGGTTGAACGATTAGGAGTTAGAATCGGAGACAAAGTTACAATCACTCGTAGAGGAGACGTGATTCCGAAAATAATTGAGAACCTCGGGCCAGCCTCAGATGCAGATTTACAAGATAGATTCCATGCCGATGGAAGCGCTTTCATCGGTAAATTGGTTATTGGGGAAATAAAAATCCCAGCCGATTGTCCAGCCTGTAACAGGACGCTAAGCATGGAGGGTGCATTTCTTCGATGTATCGACCTAGAATGTGATGCTCGAACAACTCGGGCATTGACGTATTGGTGTCGTACGTTGGAGATGGATGGAATAGGGGGTAAGTTGATTGAAGCCTTGCTAGAAAATGGACTAGTGATAACAATCGCCGACTTATATCGCCTCAGTCATACACAAATAGCGACTCTCGAAAGGATGGGGGAAAAATCAGCAACCAATGTAATCGAAGAGATACATTCTTCGCGTGAAATGGGATTATCACAATTCCTTCACGCACTCGGCATGCCACGCATCGGACCAGAAGTAGCAACTGCAATAGCACAACATTTCGTTTCTCTTGAAGCGCTTCTTATGTGGGCGAACAAGGGAGAGTCAGATTCGCTTACCGTCATAGATGGAATTGGCGATAAAGTAGCTGAGATTTTCCTTCAGGGGATACTCGACCGTCTTTCTTTGATCACCGACCTCACCTCACACTTACTTATTTCATCTGAGAAAGCAGCCAGTATCGGGGTCTTTAGTGGGAAGAATTTCTGCATCACCGGTTCGCTTACTCAACCACGCAAGCAAATCCAGGAACGAATAAAGAAGGCAGGAGGAAAGATTGTTAGTAGCGTGGGAGCTAATCTCGACATCCTCATTGCCGGAGAAAAAGCTGGCAGTAAATTGGCTAAGGCTGAATCTTTAGGGGTCGAAGTATGGAGCGAGGAAAAACTGGATTTGAAACTCAACGGGGAGGATCAAACTATTCCAGCCTCTGCCAAGACAATCTTCGATTACTGAAGCATTCATCAAGGGCCACTTCAAGCGGTCTTCAAGGACCCATAGTGTAGCCTGGATATCACCCCGGCCTCCGGAGCCGGAGACCCGTGTTCGAATCGCGGTGGGTCCGCCTTTGAAACTAATTGCGATGTAAATAATGGGTATGGTTATACTTTCAATCATTAAGCAACAGTCATGCGACGCACCATGGTTATCATAGTGGCGTGTACTTTTCTATTGAGTTTGAGCACACCACTCAACCAAGCAAAGGAAACCGGTATGCCAGGAAGTACAGGTTGTTCTTGTCATGGCACTGCTGGATCGGTAACATTTGCTCTTGTAGGACATCCGAATGAATACACCGCTGGGGCAACGTATAGTTTGTCTTTGGAATTAACAGGGAGCCAGACAGGAACTGCTGGTGGCTTTTCTTTCATTGTTTCAAAAGGAACTTTCAGTAACGGAGGACCGGGGATATTACTTGCTGGCAATCAGGCCTCACATACTAATAGCGATAACAGAGCTTGGACATTTGACTGGGTTGCGCCTGGCACAGGTTCGGGCTTGATAACCTTCGATGCTTATGGCTTAACTGCGGATAATTCAACGACGAATACTGGCGATAATTGGAATTCAGAGACTTGGCTTTCCTTGGAATCCCCTGCTGTTTCCAATGAGCCCCCAGTAGCTAACAATGTTATTTTATCGCCAACCAATGCTAAATCAACAGACGATTTGACAGTCACCTATACCTATTCTGATCCCGAGAACGACCCCGAATCTGGAACGATTATCGAGTGGTACAAAGATGGTATGAAACAAGTTTCACAATCAGGAAACGTCGTTTCAAAAACATTAACCGGGAAGGGCGAGATTTGGTCTGCCCAAGTCATTCCTAACGATGGAAACGAGGCAGGGGAATCAAGCGAATCGAATTCACTTACAATACTCAACGGCGCACCTTCGATAACTATTGCTTCAATCAGCCCAGATAAACCGACAGCAGATCAGGCTCTGTCCTTATTACATACCGCAGAAGATCCAGATGGGGACTCGACAACAATAACCGGCATACGTTGGTTTGTTGACGGTTCAAAGGTTGACACACTGGACGATGAAAGCCAGGTTCCAGTAATCGCTACCCGTGCGGGTGATATTTGGCACGCCCAGTTGCTGATTAGTGATGGCGAATTAAACAGTGATTGGTTCACTACGGATTCCATTGTCATCAATGGTACCAATACCGCACCAGTGGTTGATTCTGTAACAATAAGTCCAACCTCTCCAACAACGACAGATGATTTAGACGCCGATTGGGCTTTTTCCGATGCGGAATCCGACTCTATTACAAACTGGCAACTCCGTTGGAAAATCGACGATGTAATCTCTCAAAATCATGATGGTAAAGAGATAATTTCTTCCGAACAAACCAGTAAAGGACAGTCATGGAAAGTGGGTATAAAGGTATTTGATGGTACAGATTGGTCACAAGAGGTTTGGTCAAGTGCCGTGGTAATAGGCAATACTCCACCCGTGCTAAATACACTTTCATTAAAGCCAGATATAGCTCAAATCAGCGATTCAATAGACTATGATTACACTTTTACCGATGTAGATAACGATGCGATAATACAAACTGAAGAGACATGGTATGTCGATAATACCGTAGTGGATAACATCGCCTCTTTACCCGCCGATTTCAAATTAAGTGATATAATTAAATTAGAATTACGAATCAATGATGGTAGCGCTTGGTCAACAACAGTTTCAGCCCAAATAACTCTACAAAACACACTACCTCTGGTCAATATTAGTAGTACAGTAGTCGAACCGGATTCATTGAGCAATTTGAACATCTCAATCGAGACAAGTGATGCGGATGGCCATAGTGTTACGACGACAATAGTTTGGACAAAAAATGGCTATCTTGTGGCGGGATTAAACGATTCGCTTAGTGTACCTGCGGCGCTCTTGGCTCCTGGAGCAATATGGATTGCAACCGCAACTCCGGATGATGGCATAGGGCAAGGTGTAGCTGCAAGCAGGAGTTTCACAATAGGAAACATTCCGCCCATGGCGGCGATTAGCATAGAGGAAGGGAGTAAGTACGTCGGTCTCTCAATCTCATTGTCTACGACTAATTCTAGCGATCCCGATGGCATTATTGTTGACGCTAGTTGGCTGATTGAAGGGCAGGCGTATTCGGGTCTTGAAATCAATTTCATTCCGACCATGACTAGCAATCAAGTAACTCTCACGGTATATGATGATCAAGGAGCCTCACATAATGTAAGCATCACAGTCGATGCAGTAATTCCACCAATGCCTTCTGAGGTATTAGCAGTGCAAGAGGGTAGCGGAATTCGCTTGACTTGGCAAGGAGCAGCGGCACAATATCAGGTATTGAGAGACGGACAGCAAATCGCCCTAGTTGATGGAAAGACATACTTTGACGAACCTACACTTGGTGGTGAACATTCTTACCAGGTAAACTCGGTTGTAGATGGTTCAGTCATTGATTCAGGGCCTATCCAAAGCGCAAACATCGACATCTCAGCAATTTCCTTCGAGGAATCTAGCGATGATCTAGCCTCGCTGATTATGGCCATAGCGATGATGATTATTGGCGGGCTTGGTATCGCAGTATCTTTTGTCAATCGAGGTGATTAAATTGAGGATAAGAGTTATTGCAATACTCGCGATTCTCATATTCTCAGCATCTTGGACTCCGATGACCTCAGCAAAGTCAGGCGGAGAAGGAGATGACATTCGTTCTATGCAATGCGGAGGATCATGTCATTCAGACCCGGCGCTTAATGCCACCAGTGCAGCAATGGTTTCTGTAGAGCAGCCGAGTTCGAAGTGGGCCGGCCTATTGACTACAGTCACTGTTAATATCACCGATTTCCCAGAATCAGAGACACGAATAGTAGGCGTTTTCCTATTGACCAACGATCAAGGTGCCAAAGATACCCCTCAGCATGAGGGTTGGACAATAGTTGCAGATCCAAACGGCGGAGTAGTGAATTATATCGAAACCAGAGTCTCTAACGGTGAAACCAGCGTCTCGGTAACTTGGACACTAAAAGCCCCAGTTGTTGCTGGGAACTATACTCTACTTGCTAGCATACACCACGGAGGAGTTGGAAATAGCGTTTCCATTCATGGTAATTCCTGGCCGATTTCTTTTACAATAGATGAACCACCCGAAGACCTTCCACGACTAGCATCAACCTTTACTCCACCAAATACAAGATTAGTGAACCAAGAGACAATAATCACCCTTGAAACTGAAGATGTTACTGATTATATTGTGGAGATGAGAGTTCCTGGCGCCCAATCGGTAACTCTTGACGTCGTCGAAGGTACTTTCACAATCCCCCCTGCAATCAATTCCGGTTCAATCGAATGGCGAGCAACACTTTCTGGAGTTGGGCCAGATCAACAGACCCCTTGGTTCACGTTGATAGCAAAGGAAGAAGGATGGCAATCAGATCGAGTAGAACTGTATTTGCAAGCTTTCTCTTTACTGTTTTTGATGACTGGTTTGGTTTTGGTAAGCAATAGGAAGCCTAGAGCGGAGAAAATTGATTTGGTTGGAGTTATGGGACTACCTCAGCCAGATATCACCGCACAGATAATTTCTGAACCACAGCAGCATTCAACCCCAGTTGTCGAACACAACCCCGTAATTTCCACAATTCCTCCAGTGCCAATAGAAGGGCTACCGGCTGGTTGGACGATGGAGCAATGGCAACATTATGGCGAGCAATATCTTCAAGGAGGGTTGAGATGATATCAGCAGGCACCTTCCATGTGATCACTACCGAATTAGTAGTAGGAATGTTTGCATTAGCCGGTATCGCTTATCTGCTATTAGTTTTAGATAAAAAGCGAGAAACCGCAGATATAGTTGCACACTGGGCAATGTTAGGGGGATTGCTTGCTCTTCCTCTAACAATCATTTTTGGGATATATGCAAACCCAACAGAGCAGATTAGTAATCAATTATTGGCTAATAAGGTTCTATTGTCTTTTTCAGCACTTGGTATTTCAGTGGGTGTTTTGCTTAATCGTTGGCTCAATAAGGGTCCAATCTCCGGCAGGTTACACCCTTCGATTGGAATGGTTGCATGCGGGATGATACTATTGGTTGCTTCTTTAGGAGGAATGTACACCCGCGGAGAATCATTATTGTTCTTCTTACCCAAGGATATCGTGCTGATATTCCCTGTATGGGCTAGCACGATTATATTGTTGATGGGCCTGATGCTTATTTCAAAATCAGCCGTAGATCATCGACGAGGCTGAAGAACTAGTTTCAGTTTCACCAGTGCCTTCTACCATTGAACGCACTTGCTCTTCGATTCTCTCTGCTTCTTCGAGTAATGGTGCGTGATCGAGATCGATGGCAGGTAATAATTCATTGAGATGACTGATTAGAGTGGCTGCTGCTCTAGCATCAGGGATTGTCGGGTCAGCCTCAACCATGATGCTCATGATATCCAATCCTCTTCTCCGACCTTCGCCAAGAAGGACGCCAGTAATGCCTTTGATTACACCCTGTTCAAGCGGTTTAATGCCCAAAGAACCTATTAATTCACGCATTTTAACCGTCGAACCGACACCGAGAACACTGATATCGTCACTATCTTCGTATTCTACAACCGGTTCTTGGCCATTCATCGTACTCTTCATTCCTTGTTTGGCAAAAGCATCGATAAGAACTCCAACTGCAAGGTCGGCACTCTTTGACCAATTGAATAGCGCATCAACGATACCGTGAACCAAGGGTTCTGGAACAATTAGTTCAGACATCAATAAAATTACCTTATCACATTTGGTTAGTTTCGGCGAGCAGATAGGTGTCCCGGCATAAGCGCGAATAGGCGGCAAAGGTTCTCCATCCTGAACTAGGCAAAGTGGCGGGAGGTGAGGGTCGATTACACCACCCACAAATTCTAATTCCAATTTTTCAATTAGATAATGCGCGACGATGCTTGAGACCATGCCAACAGATGGAAAACAACAGAAAATAGTTGCATCTTTGGTATCAACTAGGTCACTAATCTTAACAATCGCTTCGGCCATGTTCCGGCCACGGTTCGTATTGCGTATGAACGTCACTACCTTTCGGTCTAGCCCAAGAGAGGCTTGATGACGGAGGAGTTGATGGCCGAACATGACCGAATCGGAAGTTGTATCACATACGCTTTCGCCATCAGCATGGAATCGATTCGAGACATGCCCGCGGCAATATTGGCTCAGCCGGCAAAAACTACCGCGTAAGGCCGGTATGGCCGCTAGCCTTGGTACCATAGTCCATGCCTCCATTGAGGATTTATTGCAAATGGATTTGTCAGGTCGAGATGATCTTGAGATTGGATGGCTCGGCTCTACTGGTGAGAAGTTCTTGCGTCAGCGTTGGGAAGAAGAGAAGGAGATTTTCCATAACACCCCACGTAGGCCTAAATGGAAAGAAGAGGATTTTCCCAAAGCAAAGCGCCAGCAACGAGGAGCAATCCGTATGCTCTTACGTTTTATTGACTCGCCCGAAATTTCCAACGATAAAGTTTCAATTGCTCATTGGCGTAAATTGCATTCACGGGTTATTGCCGTAGAAGGTGAATTGCGAACAGCCGACGACCGCCTCATGGGCCGATTGGACATGTTATTGGCAGATGTCGACGAAAAGGGAAACCTTCGCTCTTGGGTTGTTGCCGATCTAAAGACAGGAAGGGTGCCCGAAGGAGGAATTCTCAAACCCGAAGTTCATCGACAATTACTCCTTTATCGCGATATTCTTGGTTCGAATAATCAGAACGCACCTCCAATACGCGCAGAGGGTTGGTACACCGATGACGCTGGTATTTACACGGCCGAAGGAGATTCGGTGATGGAAGCCGCTCTCAAAGCGTGGGAAGCGACGAAACCGAGCGAGACCCCCCTTGAAGCAACACCAGGAGAGAAATCCTGTGGTGGATTTTGCGATTGGAAAGCATGGTGCCCGCATTGGTGGAATTGGCGAGCCAAAGGCGGAGGAAGCAATTCTGATTTCAAAGACATCGTGGTATTATTGCAACATTACGATTCAGTCTCAGGTGGAGGAGTTGCTGAGATGTGCGAACCTGCAGATGAATCCGGAAGGGTGTTGCCCACGGGTTTACAGATGGCTATAAATTTCGATAATAGAGGAAAAGAAGCTCTCGAGGAGTTGCTTGAAAGCGGACATAAAGGTCCACTTTTCATAGGAAGTGCAATGATGAAACGTGGCACCTGTCGTGTGGGGCATTGGTGTGATGTCCTCGCTTGGTCACCCATTCCTGATGCTTGAAATATATTCTTTCAACTTGCTCCGCGCTTCATCATCTTCGATACCATTAGGCGAGAGAAGCCAATCGATGTATCCAGAATCGTCATCAATTATTTGCGAGACATCTTTGCCCCTGTGACGTCCAAAAGAAAGAACCAATCCTTCACCATCGATACGAATTCTTCCAAGTGGATCTAAGGTTTCCAAATCATCCATTCCACGACCTAACTCTGAAGCATCATCGCGAACATCACCGTGCATTAACCAACTTTCAACATCCTCGATTGAGCGACGAAAGGGAGCGGGGTTTTCTTGCATCAATTTCCACAGTAATAGCAAACTCGCTGCAGCATCAGCAGCAGCGTCGTGAGCATTTCTCAAGTCTATGCCATAACGTTGACATTGAGCCGAAAGGCGATGTGGTCTGGCGATTTTCAATCTCCTCACCAATTCTAAGGTGTCGATTACGACTTTGGGTTCAGGAGGAGATTTACCACAACGAAGAAACTCCTTATCCAGCAACGGCAAATCGAATCTCCTCACATTATGACCAACTATCACAGCACCATCTATCAAATCAAAGGCCTTTTGCGAGAAGGCGGAGAATAGCGGTTGCTCCCTGACATCAGAATCCATGATTCCGTGAACCGCTGATGCTCCGGGTGGAATCGGCCTTTGTGGATTTACCAAGGCTTCCCAAGTGATCGGAGAATCATCTTCCATCGAACCAAGCAATGCGATTTGAACTATTCGATCACGATTAGTCGATACGCCAGTGGTTTCCAGATCTAGTGCCAAGACCCTCTGTCCTGACAACATCTCGGTTACCATCATCTGGGCCAATCTGCCCTGATGCTTCAACCCCTCTACACAAGAATCATTACCGAGATAACCGAATTCTAGTTCATGGGCATCAGAGACTGGTTCAAGCGACCCGAACCAGTTCCGGTTCCAACATTTGCTGAAACAGAGGCTCTAGCGGAGAAAGAGTTAGCCAAGGAATATTCCGAATCGTTCGAGGATGGAGTCAACCAAGCTATCGATTTGCTCGATGGAGAAGAGGAGAAGTTAGTCGAACCCGAAGTAGAATCACCGGCTAAAGAATATGATGTTGGAGATATTGAGGTAGACGTTCTCTTAGACGATGAAATGAGTTCCAATGTTGAAATCAATGTAGTCAATCATATCGATATCAACAAATTGGAATCTCCACTTGAGAACGCAGAGATAGTCGGCGACATCTCTCAAGAAGTCGATATGTGACCAAACATGGACGCGCGCCCGTCATCATTAGATAGGAGCGCGTTGGACATACGCCTATGTCAGCGAGGAGAGAATGGCTCCTCCTGCTCACAACCCTGCTCCTCTTTGCACCAGGATGCACCCAAGTATTGGAATTAACAGTCCAACCGCGCGCTGTACTTACCGCTAACCCAGTCAGTATCCAAGAAGGGGAAATGGTCGGCTTTGATGCTAGGGATTCGGATGCAGTCGAGGGCGTAATCTCCGAGTTTCGCTGGAATTTTGGTGACGGTAGCACCCAGACCACCATCTCAGGATACACCTCTCATCTCTACGAGGATAATGGCATATTCATAGTTGAATTAGTAGTGATGAACGATCAAGGAGGAGAGGATAGTACTACTGTTACGGTAAAGGTCAACGGAGCACCACTTCTCAATCTCAGTATACCAGATGAAGTTAGAGCAGGCGATATCGCTTTACTCGACGCAAGTGATTCAACAGATCCTGAAGGAGTGCCTCTTGCCTATGTTTGGGACTTAGATACCAACACAGATAGTGACGGCGATGGAAATGCGGCAAATGATGTCGACGCGACCGCACAAAAGGTCTACCTCGATACCAATCAAAGCACTACCATCAGCGGATTGTTGACCATAGATGATGGGCAAGGAGGAATAACCTCGGAACCATTCATAATCGATGTTCTTACAAGGAAGTATCAAGTTACTTGGCAAACCAAAGAACTGACTTGGGAGTGGAATGATTATCTTGAGCAGGGAGAGGTTTGGCAGAGTAGTATGTTTCCAGGAGATGGAACCCGCATTATGTCTTATCATGCATTACTAGAATTGGATAATGATTTACCGCCTGCTGATAATTTCACTTTGGAATTGAAAATGATAGATGATGGTTATTCTAAATCTAATGCTACCGAGCCGGGAAACATTACGCAAAATGACCCAATAAAGGCTGAATTATCTGATGATGACATCAATCCAGCAGGCGTCTCTGAAGAATACGAGGCTGATTCTGAGCAGGAATTACTTGAAAGACTCTTGGGGATGAACGATGCAGATGCAGGACAAGGCGAATGGATTTGTTATGTGGTTGCCGACCAGACAGAGCCAGACCCTGCAATCCCAATTCCTGGAACCGATCTTGATACTGGAAATAATTGGACACTGTCTCTAACTGTTACCGTTCAAATCCCTGTTCTGAAGGAAATCGCTTACGATCAGTCTTGAAACGAGACCGGCTGAACCGATTTCCAATTTGCAGTTGCTAACTTTTTTGCCTTACCATCTGCGATAATCGGGTGGATACTGTTGAGGCGACCATGCATACCATGGACTTGAAATTTAACTCGCAACTCAATGCGACCATCTCTCTGAGCGATTTCGAGCTGATTTTCATCTAACTCATGATTTGCCATGCTATCTTCGCCATCAGCGTTTCGAACCGAAAGAGTGGTCCCACTGATTGAAAGACGTGGTTTGAAATCGTGGTCATCAGGGTGATTCATCCACACATTCAAATCTACAGAGAGTAAATCTCTTGTGTTAATACGGGTAATTGAAATCGTATCCACCATCGCAATCAACCCCCCCCATCGGGCGGACATTGATGGGTCTTTCCATTGCTAGAAGTACTTGGGACGCCCCGGGTTTCTTTGATATGGAAGGAAAATGAATCTCGACTTATGTCACCCCCAACAATAGGTAAAGGCGCACAAAAGAAAGCACGATTGAAAAGACTGATAGATGAGGTTAAACGCTTTGTATATGCAAATCCTGGTTGTTCAGCCCAAACGATTGCAGCATCACTTTCCATCGACCGCAATATGCGTAACCACGGATTGACCCCTCGTAAGATTGGATTTTTTATTCCCCGGCATCTAAAGACACATCTAACCTGGTGGTATGATTACAATGCTGGCCGTCGTGTTTACGCCCCAATACCAGAAAATGATGAGACGACAATGTGATGTGTGTCTTGCCAATCGCTGGAGGCATGGGAGAGGTTGCAGCTTATTTCGATCTCGACGGCACCCTTCTCGATGCTAGTAGCGAAAAGACACTGACCGCGCACTTGCTAAAGAAACAACCATGGCGCATATTGATCACAACTCCGGCATGGACTCTCCGCTTGCTAATTGGTTTACTAAGTGGAAAGTCATTTTATGATGCAGCAAGAAATCGCGGTCACTTTACTTTAGCTAAATGGCAGACTCTCGAAGATTATTCCAATATCCTTGTAAAATCTAAATTGGCAACTAAAATACCCGAAGAGGCCAAAGAGAGAATTGAATGGCATAGGCAACAAGGTCACCGATTGGTATTGGTAACAGCGACAGTTGCGCCTATGGCTGAAGCAATGGCCAAAGAGTTAGCAATGGATACAGTATACGGTTGTGGACCGGGAAATAGAGACGGCATTATCTCGGGTAGTGAGAAAGGTTGGTCCGTACCACGTAGAAAGGGAAAGGCTCCTATCGTGCAAAAGGACGCAGAAGAGAACAGTCACGATTTGGCACAGTGCTGGGCTTATGGTAATACTATGGCAGACTCATGGTTCATGCGTATCTGTGGTAATCCTTGTGCAGTTAATGCTGAATCAGCACTGCTCAAGATGGCCAACGAACAAGACTGGCAGAATTTTTCATGGCGTATTTGAGCCATGCGTCGCGCTTATATCAGGAGGGCCGGTGGCCGGAATCCAAGGCCCCATAGTGTAGCCTGGATATCACAGTGGCTTGCGGAGCCACGAACCCGTGTTCGAATCGCGGTGGGGCCGCTTAAGTAAACCGTAGAATTATATGCGACCGTTTTTCCCAGCGGCCTATGTCCAATAAAGTTAGACCGCTCTTCCTTGCGTCTTTGATGATTTTGTCTGTGATTTTAATTGCTCCTACTGCCCAAGCAGCAGATAGTGATAATGATGGGGTTGATGATGCAGATGACGCATTCCCAAACGATTCGAATGAATGGAATGATACCGATGGCGATGGTGTCGGCGACAATTCAGATGCCTTCCCAGAAGACCCCGATGAGTCAGAAGACTTTGATGGCGATGGTGTAGGTGATAATTCAGATTGTGAACCCGAGGATTCAGCAGTAACATACACCAATAATCCAGTTTCATGTTCGGGTTTCACAGAATTATCCTATCCTTATGTGGCACAAGCAGGTTCTAGTGACCCCCCTGGCCTTTATGACGTTCATTTCGCAGTATTAGAGACATCTGGCAACGAATGCACAGAGTGTTCGAATGAAGAAATAGATTTGATGAGTTCCAGCGGGACTCTTGATATCGGGATTATGAATGAATTTCAAAACTGGTCAGATCAACACGAATTCGTAGAGTTCTATTTCCAATATATTGATGATAACAGAAACGAACAATATGATAGCGGCGAAATCTATGTGATATCGTGCGAAAGTAGTACGACTCAAGGCCATATTGTAATCGCCGATGGGCGAATTTACGCATATGATTATGAAGAATTCTGGCCTGATGCTTATGGCATTAATATTGTAAATGAAGACGACGATGAAGAGCCAGAACCTGATACCGACGGCGATGGCTACTTAGACGAGGATGATGCCTTCCCTGAGGATTCCAATGAATGGGAAGACTCTGATGGCGATGGTGTAGGTGACAACTCTGATTGTGATCCTTACGACTCATCAGTAACAAGCACTAATGAAGAATTATGCATGGTAGTTGGTTTGAAAGACTTCGATGAATCGCCTGCAGGATGTGACGGCGAACACGAAGATGAAGGCAGTGATTGCTGGAATGGCTACTTAAGAGCCGATAAAAACGAAGTGAAGATTGTATTAAAAAACTTAGATGATGCTTTAGAATACACATTAAATATTACTGATAGCGAATATGAGTCTGGTTCTAATCAGGTATTCCATTATACGGCATTCCAATATTTAGTGACAGAAGAAGGCCACCAAGAAATGTATGAAGAAAGGGTGCACATCAATTCTGATGAACCTCAATTTATCTGTTCAAGAAACCTAGAAATAACCCTCTCTTATTTTGATCCAAATGATCAGGATAATGATTCGCATCAGGTTCAATATTGGCAGGATGTCAATTATTACGGGTGCGAATCTCGCCCACAACCACAAGCTATGCTAAAACACGCTGATGGTGGAGAGATTAAGGAAAACTCACCCGATGAATTATTCACACAAGGCGCATCTGTAGAATTATCCTTCGAAGTTCATAATTTAAAGAATGACACAAATTACTCTCTACAATGGCGAGCGACGGATGAAATGAATGATGCCGGACAGATGCAAATGAGTTATTTCCATAATGAAACTCTAGAATCTATATCATCCAATAACTCAGATGGTACGTATGAACATTACTGGACTCTAAACATTCCCAGTGATTCTTGCCTGGTAGATATAGAATATGTATTGACAGAATTAGACTATGACGGTTTCAATGAAAAGCACGGCATGGTTGATGTGTTAATTTGTGATTGGCTTGTAACATCCCGAACAGGTGAAGATACTTTTACTTCAGAAGCCTTCTTAAATCTCGACACACAAGGATTGGTTTTGAATATTAATGATAATTATGGCCTTTGGACGCACTATTACGTCGATTATGTGACAGGAAACCGAGATAAAATTCTTACTCAAACAGAATTTGATTCATACTTCGAGATGTTCACCGAAGAAGGGGATGATGATTGCATCAGTGCAGAAATCGGTAATGCTTGGACAATGAACGGCCAATTAATTGAGAAAGACCATTCCTATTGCGAATATGCATTCGACGACAACGGTACTCAATTCTCAGCATATGTTCTTCTTAATGGTTCATGGCAAGCCGATGCAAATGGTGAATGGGTTCTTGAAATCTATACTGGAGATATTTACAGTGATTGTACAATTGTAACCTCAAATTCTTCGGCAGCCGAGCAATTTCAGGGGATGTTCAAATGTGTGAGTGATGAATTAGAGTCAAATTACTATGATAATGATGGTGGAGATTTCGAAGATTCTTGCCAAGTAAATAATGATACTGGCAAATGGTCTTGTAAGTATTATTGGCAACATTCTGAAGAGCCTCCTACTGAATATGATTCATGTGAAAGAGAGACGTATGATGAAGACGACTGGGTCCAATTTGAATGTCAGAACGAAGGACAATATCGAATAAATCACTATCAGCAAGATCAGTGCAACCCTTCTGATGGAGTCTTCTATTGTAAACACCCTTCAGATCCTTGGGAAACCAATTATGGAGATGAGAACACCTGTGTATGGAATGCTGACCCAATGTATTGGGAATGTGACAATGGCAGCTGGTGGAGATATTGTGAAATGCAGCATGCAGATGCTGCAGATTCTAACAACAGCGAACGTATATGGTATTGTACGGATATCTTTGGAAGCGACGAGTCATTCGGTAATACCACTGGAAACAGCCATTTTTCGGACGAAACCGTGCCTTCTGAAGCAGATTTGCAAACCGTTCGATACGGCGTAACTAGTAGTGATAGTTTTGATTTAATTAACGCCAAATTCGTCCGTGATGACGGAGTCAGTTTGATGATGGCTGTATCTTCAGGATCAGCCTATGTCGATATTCCTTATGATTGGGATCAGATGGAACGTGGACGCTTTGTCTGGAAGGCAGTCTCTGATGACTCGAGTAATGGAACCGATGATTCAAACAATACTTCCACTGAAAACAGACTCCCTGTATGTGATGTATTCGCTGTATCCAATGTTGGCGCATCTGGACAGATAGCAGCCTCGGATATCGCTGCAAAACTTGCAGGTAATACCGCTCTTACAGCCCCACTAACTGGAACACTAACTGTTCCACTGACAGCTGGGTCGTATGAGTTCATGGTGGATTGCACAGATCCGGATGGAGATGACCTTGTAATTTCAATCAATGATGGCCACAGATCCGGATGGAGATGACCTTGTAATTTCAATCAATGATGGCATAACAACGGTCACTGCAGAAGCAATGGATGGGCACTTCTATGGCGGCTTAGGATTTATTGTGAAAGAGGAATCTACCTTCACCTATGAAGTGACAGTAACATGGACTGATGGAACCGAATCTGGGGAAGTTAAGGTGACATTTGATGCAGTAATGGGAACACCAGAACCAGATGAGACAGCATCTACTAGCGGATTGCCAGGATTTACCGCGCCACTATCGATGCTTGCACTTCTTGGAGCAGCTATGCTCCTTGGACGACATAAAAAAGAGGAATGATTGATTTAAGTCATAGTCGAATAGAGCTAGTTCTCAATTCGTATCGAACTATGGCCTTACGGTGAGTATCATAGGCCATATTTTTGCCTTTGATTGTACTAGGCGATTAGAATCCGGGCTGGGCGCAATTGAAGCAAAGGGCACCGGGGCCGTCCACTACTGAACCACAGCGTGGACATTGCGATGAACCTGTTTGGTTTTTTGGCAGGTCATCACGTAGGATGATACCACCGATGAAGACCATGATAATCCCTACTAAAGATCCCAGTAAACACACTAATTGAATGGTTTTGAAGTCATCGCAAGTGTTACCATTAGTTAGTAAACATTCGAGTCGAAGGTCTCCAGCGAATGAAAAGAGAGGCATGAATATTGCAATTAATAGTACTCCCGATGCCATCAAATGTCCTGCACGCATGAATAGTGTCACTAGTATTCTCATTAGAAACCTATGGCAAAGGTAGAAGCCATTTAATCAGCAATATTATTCGATATCTGATTCAGGTTCCCATCCCCATTTCTGAATGTGTAGAGAGTCAATTTTTACTAAACCAAAAAGGAACGATTCTTCATCATGGAATAGGAAGTTCTCAGCACCAATCGTTCTAGATTGAACACCTGACATATATTTTTGGGAATCTTTATTCTCTTCTTCGATCCAACATCTCCTTCGCATATGGTTTACAACTTCCTCCGGAGTATTTCCATAAGCATATTCTTCTCTGATTTCTCCACCACTTTTCCACCAAACAACAATTTTAAATTTTTCACTTAACTCCTTTCCAATCATAATTAATTCCTTTGCAATCAAAGCATCGCGCTCATCTGGAGTCATTAGTGGTCCGCCCATGATGGTTAATCTAATATCCACATATTCATCCTTTTCATTGATTTCAAGTTAATTAGTACTAATCGTACAAGTTTACCTGTGCCATGAAGAGCGACGATTATAGGCAAGATGGCTGTTTAACTCAGAACGCATCTTCGAGGTCACTCACCAGGGGCTTCAAGCCAACGACCCTGGAAGGTTGAATCTGAATTGTCGACGCGAATAAAGAGGTCGAGTGAAGACCAAACCAAACTGTTGAACCCACTCTCCATCCCTTCTTGCCCTCCAGCTTTTGCAGTCATAAAATCGAGAGTATCCGAAGGTGAATGCCATTCTTGCCAGAATGAAATTTCTCCGCCCGGGCTAAAGAAATTAAACGTTGGATAGTCGGCAGAAAAGAATGAACAGTGATCTGAAGCGCACGATTCCGCAATCTGCCAATTGATAGGATTGCCTTCAGTTGGTTGATACGCAAGGTCATCGTCTATTATTGTCCCAACCCAGTCATACATCAATTGCATGTTATCATCGCTTGCCCCTGCAATACTGATTTGCCATTCGTACTTTGTTGCAGAAAAAATCTCTCCGCCCGGCCCAACTAATGGCTCAGATTGAGGTATTATTGGATAATTAAGGGAAACCATATCGAAATTCATGTAAGCTTTAACAGTCACATTTTCAGGCAAATGCTCAACATATGCTCGAGAGCCAAGCAATCCTTCTTCTTCACAAGACCAGAGTGCCGCAACAACCGTATGATCAAATTCCATTGAAGCAAGAGCCTGCGCCATTTCTAGTGAAACAGTTGAACCAGATGTATCGTCGTTTGCACCTTCATTCGTACCTCCTCCCGGAGGAGTGAACAGGTAAGCGATGTCGAAGTGCCCTCCAATTACGATATACTCATCGGGATTGGTTCTGCCCCAATTATATCCTACAACATTTAGTTGGTCAGGGTCATCATCATATCGTGTAACCTCAACAAAATCAAAGCCCATATCCCACATCTCATCAGCCATAGCCTCAGCTGCAGCCTCGTATGCATCGCCTCCTTCGTGAACAGATGCACTTGCACACCAGCGGTTGTTATACGAGGACGTGAGCATATCGATTGTCTCGTAAGCACGTCGGCCATCAACCAACATGTATTCTTCACTATCCAGCAGTGTTAGTGTCGCATTCCAAAGCAACTCACCAGCTGAAATTGAAATATCTACACTTTCTCTTTCAGAGTCTAGAATAAGTAATTGCAGTGATTTCTTTTCAGGTGGAAAAGTTGTCTCCACAGGATCTCTAGCAACTCCGGAATCATCAACATAAAATAAGCCAGCAGATCGATTAAATGTCCAATTAACATTTGAATCTACTTCGATCATCATATATTGTCCACGCGTTGCTTCTGAAACATCTCCGACAGTTAATTGAGGAGTGATTTCAATTGTTTCCTCGCCAAAGCAGCCCGAAAGAGGCACTGCTAACAGTAGAAGAGTCAGAAGCATGACTCGTAGCAGGCGCATACAGAGCGCTCGCAGAGGTGCTATTTGTCCCTGATGGTCACACACCAACTTTGTTAAAAAATCAAATGTTTTGTTTTTAGTTATTTTATTGAACGCGAGGAAGAAACGAAAATGGGGTAATATTAATTCTTACCATTACAGTCAGAACACACATTTGAAACTCACTGTTTCAGAGATAGTCAAACTATCTCTATTGAAACCGATCAGCGCATTATCTAGTGATTAGACATTAGTTGGAAAGGACTTGTGAATCGGTTTATCCATAGTCTAGGTGTCTTAGTGCTTATATTCGGCAAAGCTTATCGCAAATCGCGCATCTGAATGAACTCCCAACCATTCGAATTAGCCATTTCAAAAAGCCTAGATAAATCTTCATGACTAATTGTATCTCTAGTTCCGTTAATATCATGTGCATATAGCAGAATCGTCCCCTCTTCCTCTTCATCAATTGTCAGCAAAACATTCTCTAAATGTGACTCTTGACCACTAATCTTTAATGCTTTAAAACCACCAGTATCCAGACAATCAGTATGCCATGGATGAATCTCATCTCCAAAAATCGAACTACTAGAATAACCCACACCCCTTACAATCGGAATCTTAGTTTGAATTAAATCATCCATCGAATCTGTACGTGCTCCGAAAGGATAAGCAAATGAATCGATTTCAAAATCATTATCTTCCATAATCGATAAACTTGTAATCACCTGGCTTTGGAACCATTCCTCTTCACTACCCCCTTCTTCAACAAACGTGACTAAGGAGCTGTGGGTAAGTGTATGGAGGCCGATTTCATGCCCCTGGTTTTCAAAGGAATGCAAGGTGACGTAATCCTCATCTGAGAGTGATTCTTGACGGTCGATGAAGAATGTAACATTAACTCCGTATTGGTCAAAGAGCGGCATGGTAGAGTTCCATCTTTCCAAATGGGCTTTATCATCAAAAGATAATGCGATTCGTTAATCTTTGGCAGGATTCGAACAATCTCCATCAACAAAATAGTCGACTACAAAATAGCCAGAGAAACCAATACCGGTAATGAGGAGTATTATGCAAGCTATTTGGGGCCATCTATTGCCATCTAAAGAACCCATGTTGAGAGGCTGGTGATTCAACTATTTGTCACTTATTTTCAGCCTAGGGGGCAATATCATCTTTGAAAGGCGAAACAATCTAAATTGAGAATTTACATTCCTAAAAAGAAAACCATTACCATTATTACAACTGCTAAAACAATAATTATCTGAGTAAAGCGATTAGGTTTTTCTTCCTCTTCAATGGATTCGATATCGTCCATTATAATCCCTAGAAAAACCATATCATAAAGCAGTATATGATAAAGATAACTACAAAACCGACAACTGTGTAACTCTGTATGTCAGGATTTACTTCCTCTATGCTAATTATCTTATTGATATACCGGATAATTACTGCAAGTAGATTGATAGATAAACCAATCAGAAGAAACCCTATCGGAAATATCATAATAAATCCATCATATCCAGAGGGGGGATAAATTGTGAAATAAATCCACAGACCTACAACTCCAATCAGCCCAATGACCGCAATTCCTGCTCCAATAATATTCATCCATTTTAGAACATTATGGAATAACTGTTTACTATCGCTATCCCGAGAAAACTCCTCATCGCAATGAGGGCATTCGAATAGCCCAAAAGCGCCTTCCTCTAGCGCGATATTTTTGTCACAATGAGGGCACAGAATCTCATTCACATCACGCCTACTAGTCTTCATGCCATAACTGTTGACTAGCCTCCGCGTAGTAAGGGCATTATTTATGTAGCATTATTGGTATGAGATAGATTTATTGAGCAAATGATTGAGGAGCAAATATGAACAAGCGCTTGGTTTCAATTAACCTCGTCTTGTTATTTTTTCTTTCGGCCATATTAGTCCCTTCAGCCAATGCAGACTATGATTCGGATGGCATAACCGACGATGCTGATATTGATGACGACGGTGATGGCGTTGCTGATATTGGTGACTCTTGCCCAACTGGGACATTAGATTGGATTTCAAACGAAACAAGTGATTATGATGGTGATGGTTGTAAAGATCGTTCAGTATTAATTGATTTTTATGATACTGAAGATTGGACTTATCAGGAATTCACATTTACGATAACAGCAGGCCAATCCTTTGACATCTACCATGAATGCGCCCCAAATTGCCGATACGAAACCAAAATCACCATGGAGAAACCAGATGGAAATTCCGTTTTCTGGGGGAGCTATTTTATCGAAGACGAAAGAGAATCGACATTCCCATTCTACGCGGAATCGAGAGGGAGACTCTCACAAATATTCGGAATGCTGGGAGATGTAGTTTATGGTGATAATTCCATAACAAATTCATGGAATCAAGCAGGAACCTATTCAATTAATATTACCGATTATAATCAGGATTATTACAATGATGGATACGATGTTGATAACGGGGGCGTCTCTCTTTTCGTGTATTTGGTTGGTTCTGAGGACGCTGAAGATATCGATGATGATGGCGATGGCGTAGTCGATTCTCTCGATCTCTGCATGCTTGGCGAAAGGAATTGGATCTCTACAGAATCTACAGATGCAGACGGTGATGGATGCCGAGATTTAGACGAAGATGATGACGATGACAATGATTTATGGGGCGACCACATGGATCCGTGTACAAATTATCAAACTAGCCCAGTCGATGGCGTAGGGGTTCGAGAATACCTCTTGAGCGATTCATTTAACGAATCGAATTCCGAAATCGAACCTGCAATAGGTCATGGAACACCAGTCTTTGAGGACCTGAACGGCGAGAGTGCGCTGTATCTGGGCGGCTATGATGCAGTCGAATTTCCGAACAGTCTTACCGATGGATTAAATCATTCAGAACGAGTTCAGTTTTCTTTTGATTTCAATCTTAATGATTCTTATTTTAACAATTCACACCTAACTGCTGGTAATTCTAGTCCTGACTATCAAGGACAACCCGGAGACGGAATTAGAATTTTAATTTCTAATCAATTAGCAGGGTTTGGCAATCTCGGTTATTCATTATGGGTGAAGAGTGATGTTGATGATGCTAGAAATTACGGGCTTTCAATGCAGATTACCCAACCAGGGATTGGAAACCATTTCCTTAATCCCATGCTCAATCGTAATCTGTCCTTTGAAAAGTGGTATACTTTGACAATCACATATGACTTTGCCTTAGAGAATCCAACAATCGAAGTTCTTCTAAATTCACAGCGGTATGTGTATTCATTAGGTCCGAAAATTGACGATATTGAATGTATTAAGGCGCATTTGATCGAGACTCCTGTTCGAATCGGCTCAGATTTAACCGGAAGTAAATTTGGCACTGAAGAAGTAAACAGTGAAGGTGTGTTTGGCAAAGTAAATTCAACACCCTCCATTGGAATGTATGTACGAAATTTCAGTGCTAGTTCACCCGTTCCTTGGGGATCATCGATTGAGATGAATAGTGCGTTAAATGCGCTGATTGAACATATGAATGGCAATATCACACTAGATGAAATAGGAATAGATGGGAATTTAGAAAAGGTCGTTTCAAATCTCTATGTTCCATGGTCTGACATTGGTGTAAACGCAGTGCGCTATATCGATACATATGCTGCAACTCAAGGCGCAATATTTGATGCTGGAGAAATTAAGTGGACTCCTTCTACAGATCATCCTTTGCGATATATTGGCTTTACAATGCAAGTCTATATTTTAGAATCAGTATTTACTTCCGAAAACATCCTTCAATCAGAAGGGATTGATTTTCCTGATGCTAAATATTTCCCAGGCCTCGTGGGCGAAAATGCCGTGAGAGTCGCAGATGGGAAAGCAATGATACGAGGAACCTATCAAACAGATCCAGCGCGAAGTTTCGGCGACGATAAGCGATTAATACAGCCGACTGGATTTTTTGCACCAGCAGGTGAAATAGTTACGATTGAGGTTGCAGGAGAACATACCGATGGCGGATTAGTGGCTTGGGTTGGTGCTCATCAAGCCGATCTTCGAGTGGTCACAGATGGCGCATATGCACGGTTTCCCAAAGTTGGAATGTCTTTCCCGATAGATTCAGCAACTACACATGTGGCCAATCCATTTGGTGGTTCAATATACATCATGACACCAGACGGTGCACAGGAAGGAGATCTCGAAGTTACAATCTCAGGAGCTGTATCTTCGCCTTTATTTTCAACCAGAGAACTCAGCCAAACTACCTATGAAGAATGGAAGATTGCGGTGGAAAGCAGAGATGCGCCATGGGGAGATATTGCCTCCGACCGGTTCATGGCGAGTTTCCCTCTAAAGCACTTGGAATATTCAAGGGATTTACTGTGTTCTTTCGACGGAACTCCCGGGACCTTTAGTTATCAGAGTTGTACCTTTTCAGTGCCCGAAGGAGAAAACATCACACTAGAACCAGCTGTTGGCCACCACGATGAAGAGGTTACAATAAAAATCACCTATCCTGGCTCTACTACTATAACTTATGATTTAGACACCCTGTACGAAAATTCAGCACAGGGAGAGGGTGATCCAGAACCAGAATGGCATACATCTGGTAGCGGCGTTTTTTCAAAGGTTTCTAATCAAAGCGGAGAGTATAAAGTTGAACTCATCAGTTCTGAAGGAAATGGCGGAGCAACTTTCTATGGCGCGGTGATGAATTATTCTAAGGTTTACAATCCAACTGAACTGCTTGAAGTTTGGGACGGTGCGATTGATTCATACTTAGTCCTTGGAGGGTGGCCATTAGAGAGAGGAGATGCACAGCAACATATGTGGCTATTACCTGATATCCAAACCCCTGCTGCTGGAACAGTAGCACCTGCTGAAAACCCGATGAGTATGGCGGCAGATGTTAATTCGATTCGGGAAAGTACCATGGCCTCACGCCGAGACCTTTCGTGGTGGGCCGACCCTCGATTTGTAGTAGAAGAAGTATTCAACAAGGGAATAATGACAGTTTGGCATGAATGGGGACATATGCACAACATTCCATCACTGTTGGGGGAGGGTGAATCGACAGTCAATGTCCCAGCCGCAATAATTCTTAATACCATATTCAATCAATCGCTCGACGACTCATTAGCGAATGCAACTTTTCAAGGATTTAATCGTAGTGAAACAGCAATAGATTGGATGGTTACTTCGAATTTCCGTAACGGTGAACGGATTGGTGAAGGATACAAGGGCTATACCGCGGAAGGATATCCACTCGACCAAGTAAGTTACCAGGCGAGAGGAATTGGAAGATATATTGATATGGCTTATCTCTATGGTTGGGATTCCGTTGGCGGGACACACAATGTGTTCTATCAACGTATAGTTGACGGTTCAACGAAATTAAGTGAAATTGGCGTGACCAGCGATTCTGATTTCACCAAGACATCATCTCAGGTAATTGGCGCTAATATGGCGCCATTTTTCGAGTTCTGGGGGCTAGAAGTAGATCAAGAAATACTCGATGAGTTGAATTTGATGCCGCGTTCAGAACCCGTAAAATCATTACTTCTGGAGTATAGGGAGATTCTTCCAAGGAATATCGAAGAATTTACTGAATGGCATGACTCAACCGAATCACGTATGGGAGCATGGCAAGGTCCTCAGGTAACCTCTTATCTAGCTACATACAATAATTCCACAGGGCAGGCAGGTTTAGATCGCATTGACACAATATTATGTCTCTATTTCGAAGTCAATTGTGCGAATGTACCTGGTGTTATTCCTAACCCCGCGCCTGTAGAAAACGATCCACCATCTGATGACAATGATGCTTCTAATGAAGAAAACGAAACATCTTCAGATGATAATGAAACCTCCACTGGAGACAACGAGACTACTTCTGATGGCAACGAGAGTATAGCAGGAAACTCAACAGACCCTGATAATGAGACCACAACCCCTGATAATAATTCGACAATAAATAATGGGGATGGAGATACTGGAGTTGCTAAAGATAGTGCTAGAGAATCAAATTCAGAAACCTCACTAATTATATCAGCATCAATCATATTAATTGTCATAGCAATTCTAATCACAACCCAATTAAAAAGAAAGAAAAACCTAACCCCAGAAATAGAAGAAGAATAAAACACGGCTTCTTAGTCGATGATTTATGGTAGAAGTAATGGAATTGGGCAATTCAGCTCTACAGGGGTTAATACTCGGGGTTTTGGCAGCATTTGTGTTCAAATTCGCATCAAAGGCAATCAAATTTCTACTCGTAATTCAATTCATACTTTTGAAATGGCTTGAATCTAGACAGATGATTATCGTTGACTGGCATAGAATTACCTTTGGACTGGCCGAAGAAAAGGATTTACTTCAGCAAGCAGATACCATCGTCTATTCTCTGATCGATACAGGTTCGTTTGGCATAGCTGCCATTATCGGTTTCGCTTCTGTAAGGCGATTTTTCAAGTGACAGAAAGAAGAGAAAAACCTAATCTAACTCTTAATTCTTTCAGGAGTGACCCATTCATCCCAACTTGAATCAAATCCAACATAGTGAATCAGATAGGACTCTCCCGAAATATCTTGGATGATTGCATCCCACCAAGTCCCTTCCCATTCAACTTGAATTTGCATACCTCGGGAATATGTGTTATTGAATGGGTGCTCATCAGGCCTTTCAGTCCACCCAGTTGGCCCAACTACATACATCGTGTTCCTTGTTTCAACCCTAGCAGTTGCCCTAGCATCGTATGTAACAGATTGAATAGCTGAGGACTTGATCTTACCTTCACCTAACTTTGGATGAGCATATGCATACCCTCTTAGTATTCCATCGGAAATTATAGCATCACGAATGACGACTTCTGGTTTGGTTTGCGATAATTCTGAATCTTCAGAACCAAGCATAAATTTAGCAAGAGAACGATAGTCAATTTCTGAATCTAATCCAATTCCCATTTCGCTAAATTCTTGCATTACATCATCTATTGATATCTGTTCATCACTCATTTCAGTGAGAATTGTAAAATATTCTTTCGCAGAAATTGTTCCGCTATTATCTGCATCAAAAACTTGGAATGCTTCGATAAGTTCTCTTTCTTCTTTAGATTCGTTTTCGATATAATCTTGAACTTCTTTAGATTCTTCATTTAGAGGTTCGATCCTTCCCCATTCGACATTATACTCTACGTCTCCATCATCAAAATGAATGTTGAATGTAAAATCTGCGTTCTCACTGGCGATTTTGCCAGGGAAATAGTGACCATGGTTTTTCCAATTAACGAATACTCTGTCTCCTGATTTTAAGGGTATGCTTGCTGGGCGTATAGTTCCTGGTGACGTCCCAATCACAACGGCTAATTTAGTTTCGATTGCAGTGTCCTTAGGAACTTCAACCCTGTAGGTACCGTCATCATTTATTGCTACTACTTTACATCGATTTAGCCATCGAGCATTTGTTGGACTGTGGTACTCAACATGGTCTCCAACTTGGAAGGATTGAGGTAGTTCAATATCGGGAGCAGGTGGGGCTTGAGGAGGAGTATTATCTCCGAGCATCCCTAACTGTTGCAGTGCTGCTATAACCGCTGCAGTAACAGTTGCAGGGTCATTGTTAATCACCGTATTACTAACTACATCTCCACCTATTACTGAGTCTTGCATTGAGAGCGTTTGATTGTTATCGGGAGGGGTCAAGGGTTCTGATGCAGGAGGAGCGGGAATCCATTCATTACCTATCCATATGAACTTACCATCTGGACTGTAAACAGGAGCATCGGTCATAACTATCGCATAATGTTGTAATACTTCTGCTTTGAGAATAAAATCACTCTTTATAAATTCAAGGAAGGCCTTCAGAAGAATCTTCCTTAGGGGTGCGGTCACCCGAACTGAACATTAGATACATCAGTCCAGTTAGACCAATTCCAATCATTAGCAGGTGGCTAATAGTGAAATGTTCGAGTATCGAATTGTAAAAACTTTCACTAGTCGCAGCCGTCTTGTGTGATGCATGAATAACAATCGATATAATTGGAAGAGCCCCAAGAGTCGCGAAGAACTTAACTGAGTTAATAGTCACTTTTTCGACTAAATCAGTAGTGAAATCTTCTAACATATTAGTTATTGCAAAGGCTGCAAGAATCGACCCAGGGATAATTATTGCATAATGCAGTTGTCCAAGTAGGGAGGGGGGTGAAAGCAATGTCAGTCCAAAAAGAGCACCAAGATAGATTATGAAACTTCGTTCAACAGGCTCGAGTATTTTGTCTAGGGGGATGATTGAGAGGATTGCAAGGAATGGTGTGAAAGTCAGCAGACTAGCTACTATTCCGGCCACCATAACTCCTACGACTGACTCAAGATCAGTTAGTATATTACTTACTAATAGAGCCGTTGCAAGGCCGCCTATTACAGCGAATAGAATCGCTAATGCCACCTTTTTACCCATCGAGCGCTCCCCCTCATCTTCAGTAAGCTCACCAATGATTAGGAATAATAGGACTGGTAGTACAACTATTACTCCAATCGGTGATGACAAGATCGACAGTATTATCGCAGGTACAATCAGAAATGAATGAGGCTTCTTTCCTGCCAATCTACTGGTTGAGAATAGCACTGCAAATAGGGTGAACATTTGCGCCATAGCAATACCTAGGGGCAGTGAATTTACATCTGCTTGAACAAGATAGAAAAAGTACGAAAACATGGCGATAATAGAGAACATTTTCGCCATCATCGAGGGCTCATCTTTAGCTCTTTTCTTGGCAATAGCATGTTTATCAACCTCCTCTTCCGAAATTGTCGAGGATGCAGAAGATGAGCTCTCATCATTTCTAGAATCTAATTCTTCTCCTAAAGTAAGAGGATCATTTGCCACTCTTTTTATCGCTCCGAGAGATTCTTTTCCTTCCTTGATTTTCGTATTGGCTTCAGAGATTAATGATTCTGCATTCTCAAGAATATCGCCAATTTCTTCGACAATACCCTCCATACTATCTCCTACTTCGTCAATATCTATCGATAGGTTAATGCCTCCTAATTCTTGAAGTGTCCATATCCTCAGCGTAATCTTTCGAATTAGTAATAATGAGACGAATGAACAGAAGATATTGATGGCTAAAACAGAGTTACCTACTGATAATTTTGTTTGAAGAGCCTTTACTGCATAGGCATGAGCAAGAGGTAAACCATCTTTCCAGTCCATATCCTGCCAACTAAGGGCTGGAACCCAATTGTCACCTATGTCATTCGAATAATCAATAGATGGATCATCTGGATTATTCGAAATTTCCTTCATGTCGAAATCTACATCAGGTATCCCTCCGGGGTTATGATCTATTGATAATTCAGCCATGCTGAAGGTTACAAGTAATGCAAGCATAATTGGTAGCGACCAATTCAGAACTCTTTTGAGGATTATATCATCAAGCTTAGTCAGGAAATGTAATGCGCCCATAATCTTAGATGTGAAACTTTTCATTCATCAACAATTCGGTGAAGTATTCAATTCAGCACTCATTATAGTAATAACTTTGAGTGCGGGGGGCAGGATTCGAACCTGCGAACCAGTGAGGACCGGGACCTAAACCCGGCGCCGTTGACCAAGCTTGGCAACCCCCGCGCAAACCGTCGTTCCGACTTGTGCTTTTCAATTTGTAGGCTGCTTCATCTAGGGGTGCCTTGACGGTTGCACATGGATGAACCTTCGGTCACTAGGTTTGCTCGCTTGGCAGATTGGTTGATACCCCGTCGAAACAAGGTTCACATCGCTGTTTTCCTTCTTTCAATCTTGATGATTCCCGGTGCTTTGACCGCATTGGAACCAATCGACATGGAATCCTATGAGATGGAATCTCCTGAGCTGAACGCACAAGAAGTAATCGAGACTAAATTCGAGACTACTGAGATCATTCTCGGCTTTGCAGTTTCATTGCGAGATACATCATTTATCGGCACGACACCGTCTCCTGTTCCTTTCACTAGTGACGGCACACCAGATTGGCCCTCCTTTGCTCCTGCAAATCAAATTGCACCTGCAGGTGAGGCATGGGAAGGCGTTGAATCTCCAAATGGAGGTATCCTCAACTTGACAGTGTTACGCGAACTAGATGGCAAGCACGAGGTGATTTACGATCATCCATTGGCGCCATACATGAAAACATTCGTCAATGACGTAACAGGTCTACAGACTCCTGGAGTAATGTCATTAGTCGACATCTTCCGAGGATTCATGAACAATTCCTCCGTACTGACCGCACCCCGCGTGACAGTAGGAGGGTTAGAACCTCCACTTGCAGATTGGAGTGATTGTGGCTCATTGGCTTGCTTGACTTTTGATGATGAAAATTTGACTCAGGCTCACATAGACCTAGCGGCTAATCGAATGGCTTTAGCCGATGGTGCAGCCTTCTTGCGTTGGACTTCGCTCGACCGAGGATTTGTTGCAGATTCGACTTCAGCAGTACTCGGACCAGTAGGCGGCGCACTTGCAGAAAATGGGACATGGGATGGTGCTACTTGGCGTGGTGGTCGTTGGGCAGCCTCTTCCTCTTGGCTATTGGTCCAACTCGACCATGCCAAATTGAAAGCAGACGGATTCACTATATTTTGGAAAGATAGCCATCCAGAGAAGAAAGTCCGCTTTGCTGAGGATGGCTTTTTGGTGGGGGGGTATCGCTTGCATGATTCACAATTGGTATTGCATCCACCAAATTATTCCGCAGAGGAATGCCCTAGTGATGATGGTCTCCCCTGTTCGGTAGAATGGACATACATGGATCTGGAGGGTAGACTGCGCAGTACTGATAATACGGTTGTCACTCTTCTAGTTGGTCAAGCGATAAATGTTGAAGTCAACCGTGAGATGCAATCCTCTTTTGCGTTAATTATTATGATGGGCTTAGCGGTAATCATACTACTCTACTTGAGTTTACGTCGCCTTTCAGACGTGGTTATTGTGGGCATCGCTTTGACCGGTGCCCTATTGTGGATGCAGGGGATGATAGGCCATGCCTCGACTCTATTCAATTTCTTGAACTGGGATTTATTGGCTCGTAGCCAATTCTCTAATCTATTGCCGATTTTGGTTTTGGCATTGGGCATCGATGATAGTTTACACGCGTTACATCGCTACAAAGAGGAGAGAGGCTTGGGCCATGAGCCAAAAATAGCAGCAAGGACGACTTTACATAGAGTCGGAAGAGCCATTCTCCTGACCACGTTGACAACAATAGCAGCATTTTCGGCCAATCTCTTTTCTGATGTTGCCGCTCTTCGCTCGTTCGGCCTCGAAGCTGCTTTTGGATTAGTAGCCGCCTTTTTGTTGACCGGAATGTGGGTTCCATTGCT
>Ga0209709_10000277_pt1 | contig 49332 bp, 52 predicted proteins | sample ArcticOcean_MG_C_2_FD_187435 | JGI IMG/M metagenome (GOLD analysis project Ga0209709, IMG submission 187435) | Marine microbial communities from western Arctic Ocean - ArcticOcean_MG_CB4_136 (SPAdes) (version 2) | ecosystem: Environmental > Aquatic > Marine > Oceanic | place: Arctic Ocean... | reverse complement strand
GGCTAGTTTTGTGGCAAGTGCTTTGGCGTCGGCTTTCTTTTTGGCTTCGGCTAGTTTTGTGGCAAGTGCTTCGGCGTCGGCTTTCTTTTTGGCTTCGGCTAGTTTTGTGGCAAGTGCTTCGGCGTCAGCTTTCTTTTTGGCGTCGGCTAGTTTTGTGGCAAGTGCTTCGGTGTCGGCTTTCTTTTTGGCGTCGGCTAGTTTTGTGGCAAGTGCTTCGGCGTCGGCTTTCTTTTTGGCGTCGGCTTCGGCTTTCTTTTGGGCTTCGGTATCTTTTTTTATTTCAGCTAGTTTTGCCTTATATCCAGCTATTTGTTCGTCTGTCATGCGTTGAGCGGCTTCTTCGGCTTCGGCTTCAGCTTCTTCGGCTTCTTCGGCTTCTTCGGCTCTCATTATTGCCAACTCTTGTGGCAATTCCAAGCTCTGTGGGGGTTCGTCTTCCTTTGCCATTTGTTCAAGCTCTTCTTTTTGCCGTCGACGATCCTCATCTTCTGCAAGTCTCTTCAGAGATGCTAGGCTGTCTCTGCCTGTATTGATTTCAGTGGTAGCGGCTTCAGCGGCTTCCTCTCTGGGTGTTGATTGAGTTAGCATTGCATCAATCTCTTCATCTGTTAATTCAGTACGTGGTTTTTCAGCCGCTGTCGCCGCTTTCTTTTTATTAGTCGTTTGATTGGCTTGGAGGGAATGAACTTCCGACTCTTCGTCGCTTGACGAATTTTCATTTTCAATGCGATTTTCAATGCGATCGACTCGAGCGGCAGCGACGATCCTTTTTGATGCTCGGATTTTGGCTTTAGCGGCTTGTAGGCGTTCTATAATTTTTTTTTCAGTACGTTGTGTTTCAGCGTCTTCCTCCTGCATTACCTGGAGTTGCTCGTGGTATAAGGTGTTAATAAGTTCCTGATTACGTTTTTTACGTTTTTTGTTTAGGCTGAATTGTGTTATGTATCGTTCCAATTGCAGATCGCTCTGTTTTTTGTTTTTGGTGGCTTCGGCGGCTTCGGCGTATTCATCGAGTTGGTCGTTTCCCAGTGTTTTTTTTATTTTATTTTGTAATTGCATTCCGGCACGTTCGGCACGTTCGGTGAGTTGGTCGTTTTCCCGTGCATGGTATATGGCGCGTCTAAGATATTTGGAAGCTTTGGGTTCCCACACTCTCCGTATAGGGGGTAAAATCGATGGGTGTGTGTGTGTACTTTCATCAAAATTGACGGGTTCACCCCAACCGTCCCCACTGTCGGGTTCAAATTCGTCCGAATCGAATGAATAGTCGTCATCTTTGTCCACACCCCCACTGTCGGGTTCAAATTCGTCCGAATCAAACGAATTGACGGGTTCAATACCACCCCTACCGTCGGATTCGCTTTCAAATTCGTCCGAATCGAACGAATAGTCGTCATCACTGTCCACACCCCCACCGTCGGGTTCGCTTTCAAAATTGTGCTTTTCATTATCTGTCTCATAGGTTTTTTTTTTGGTCCGTTGCCGTTGTTTACGCCGAACTCCAGGGTTTTTAGCAAACACAGATGTTTTACCATCACGGCTGTCTGATTCTTTGGTGCCCTCATCAGAACGTCCACGCCCACCCCCACGTCCACCACCACCACCGCCCCCACCACCACCACCGCCCCCACCACCACCACCGCCCCCACCGTCCACACCACCACCGTCGGATTCGCTTTCAAAATCGTACGAATAGTCACTACCATCGTCGGATGCACCACCACCACCGCCGTCACCACCGTCACCACCGTCACCACCGTCACCACCGTCGGATTCGCTTTCAAAATCGTCCGAATAGTCACTACCATCGTCCAGGAGTTTTTCCAGCATTTCTTTTTGGGTTTGCAAGTCTTCCGCTGATTTGTTTCTTCTCTCTACCAGATGTACATCCTGTTCGTGTTCACCCGGTGTCTCTCTGATAGTAATTGGGACTTGCAGTGTAGCAATATCAAGATCTAAGAGATTTATCTTATTTTGTATATCTTTGACTATTGTAGGCGGTGCTTGTCCATGATACAATTTTGATTTAAATTCTTTTGCCAAATCACTGGGACTAATACGTTCTACCACTGCGCTCATTTTGTCATTCTTTGCCGTCTTATAAATAGTGTAAATTATCTCATAAAATGTCTCGGGTGTCTTCCGAGGAAATATCCACTACCAGCATGCTGTCTCTCAATTTGGCTTTGGGGTGTACACTGTTTGTGCTTGTTGGATTAAAACTTAAATCTAGATATACTTCTGGACACGGTTGGTGTTGATTCCTTTTTCTGACCAAAATAGATGTCTATGTCTTGTTCTGAGATACACACGTTGTCCCGAGTGCCACCAATCTTCTTGACGTTGTCCCATGTCCAACCAAGTTCGTGCAGTTGTTGGGGTGTAAGTTTCAGTTTTACCAAGTCGTGCACGGACATGCATGTTTGCATCATTTCCTTTGCTGTAATTTGCAATATTTGCAGGTGTTTCCATTCTAATTTTTTAAAGTCGTGAGGTTGAAAATTCATTGCGATCATGTGTGACCATTTGAACCCAAAATCAATCAGTGAGTCCGTGCTGTGTTTGAGTGACCCCCACTTTACCTGTTGTTCCACAAAATCATGAGGTTGGATTCCCTTGAGTTTAAGAGTGGAGAGCGAACCCGACAAATTGTTGTCGAACATTGATGTGGCTTTTTGCCAGAGTGACATTTCTTCTTGTGGAGTTCTCCTAGCATGAATAACCATGTTCATGGAGTGAAGTCTACTTTCACCGAAATCTGGAAGTGTGTTCATAGGGTTTATTGATTGTACTTTGGATTTAAATAGTTATGTTTTATGTAGTTAGTCTAGGGTACAGTAAAATATCTAGTTTCTCTCCGTGTTTGGCTTGTGACAGTGCTTTGGCTACCTGTCTCTTGTCAATGTGTGAATACTGAAATACTTCTAGTGCGGCGTTTGCGTCTTCGTCTGACTTCTTCCATTTGTTGTAGTAAAACTCAGCAATTTCTGTATCTGTCATCGGTGCCAAACAGAATCGCATCTTGTCCCGGTCAATGCCGCGGTGTGGTTTAGTATTGTCGGGCACCGTCATGTAGAGCAGTTCCCCCGGTGAAATATGTTTGGCATGGTCGTTCATGATAGTAATTACACCGGACACGCACGAAACCAACCCCTGATCCACCTGCAATTGGTTTGAAGCATTGTGTTCGGTCTGTGCAATTCCCTCAAACAAAAAATCATAGAGTTTTTCTTCGTCGTCCCCTTGCAACGCCCCGTTCAACGACGAAAGCACGTGGGCGTGGTTTGATCTTCGAGTATTCTTACTGTCCGGCACACTGTACAGTGCTTCACCCTCCTTAATGTCAAACTTTTCCCAAGTGTCGGTCTTGTTATATTTTTTCAGATCTGACAACCCGGATTGATTTTTGTGTGCTCTTGCATCGCCTTGGTTGAACCTGACATTCAGGTAAAACGCATTGCCCAGCAAACGTTTCATACGTTTGTGTTGCATTTTTTAACATTGACGCTGTATAGTTATAGTGTGGTTTTTTTAATGGATTTTGCAGGGCAGTCTCGGGTGCAGTAAAATATCCAATCTTTCTCCCTTTTTGGCTTGCGACAATGCCTTGGCTACGGGACGGCGGCGTCGTTTGAGAATGGACTTGACCTGATCAAGAAACTCTTGTTTCGTAGTGTTCGTAGTGCTCGCGGTAAGGAAAGTCCACATCTCATCGTGAAACCCCATGTTGGTCGGTGGACCGGGCTTCAAGCAAAAACGTTTTTTATCTTTGGGAATGCCTCTGTACGGCACCGATGCAACGGGCGCTGCTAAATACAACAGATCACCAGGGCTGATGGACTCGGTGTGGTCGTTGATGATGGTGGCTATACCACCCACTGCCGCGACCAATCCTTGGTTCAAATTGGTATTTTGAGGATTTTTTTCCGCTTTGTGTTCGGTTTGCGCAATGCCGAAAAAGGTATAGTTGTCCAGAATTTTATCTTTGGTCTCTTCCGTAACCGCACCGTTCAACGAAGATATGACTCTTGCAGGGGGGTCTCTGGTTCTTACCTTGTTAGACTTGCAGACCACAATTTCACCCTCCTTGATATCAAACAATTCCCAATCGTGGTGGTGTTTGTAATCCGGATGTCGTTTCAGACCAGAGGTGGATTTATTGGTTTCCGCCATTTTCTGGTTGAATTTTACATTGACGTAGTACGCTGGTCCCGCCAATCGTTTCATTCTTCTAGGCTGCATTTTATAGAGATTGTGGTAAGTAGTTATAGTATCGTTTTTTTATTTACAAAATAAGAATTTCTATTTGTGGAAGTTTAGTCATGCCATCTCTATCCATGAGTGCTCGCACAATTTTTCTCTCCGACACGGGTCTGCTCGTGAAACTGACAATGCCGATCGGGATGTGCATGATTGGTTCCTTTTCGTCGTGAAACTCCGCTGCAAGTTTAGCGGGGACTTTGCTGTTGACAGTGGGTCTGAAGTGAAAATGCCCACCACTGTACAATACAAGTCCAACGTGATCACCCTTCTTCACAGTGCCAAAAATATTGGCAATCTTGGAACGTCCAAACACGTCCACATTGATCAACATTTGTTGTGCTTTTCCACGAGTGCCCCCCTGCACGTTGGTTTCATTTCTGTAAATCCCAAAAAAATTGTAGTCGATGTCTGCGAACTCTTTGTATTTGCCGGACCCGTCATCGATTGCAAACTCGGCATTCATCTGAACCAAGTCCGACACTGTTTGCAGTCTTCCAAACTGATTTTTCTGAGTAAAAATAATGTCTCCCGGAAAGTAATCGATATGTGTTTTGTTTCTCCATGGTTTGATCAAAAGTGGTACCGATGCTGTTGTGTTGGTTTGGGTGTGAATCTGGGAAGAGACGTTCTGCACGGGAATGTTTGAGCCAAACGGCACGTTGCGAGGACCTTGTGAATGTCCGGGAGTGGAACCAAGTGCACCGGGTGTGGACGAGCTAAAACCTTCACGCGGGCGTTTACCAAGAGTAATCATTTTATCTACAAAAATGTGTTTATATAGTGCATAAAAATTAATTGAATGCATACGGTTGTATGCTGGATGTTTCCACCGTTTGTTTGCGGCGTTGGTTGGTAAAATATTTGACCAGTTCCAATTTGTGTTTGGATATTTTCACATATTCGTTCACACACTGTGGGTTCAGCATGACGGTACCACTGTTGTTGTTCCGCATTGCTATGTTCTTCTTGTAGTGCCTCTGCATTTTGGAACAGTACAATATGTCGTCCGCTATCTGTTGTGTTGTATTTACTACATGACGGGTGTAATGTTCCTCGCAGGTTTTTTCGTCCAAATCCATTAATTTTTTTCCTTGTCGTTTCAGGGGTTCCACGTGTTTCCTGTACATGTCACATATGACGGTGTATATCTGTTTGTTGTCTATTTTTCCAACGAGAGAGGCTTCCACCTTGGCAATGTTTTGTATAATATTGTCGTTTTGATACGCACACAACGGGCAGAAATCAACCCCCTTTTCCATTAATTCACAAGAGTCTTCGGTGTCTTGCACAAACTGAGTGGCGTACATTTAACAGATAGACGTGGACTATTTATAGCAGTGCTTTTGGTCACAATTCAATGCTTTTGTACATAATAGTTCCTCTGTACATCTTCTGGTGTTTGACACATATGTTTTTATGGTTGCAGGGGCACCACCCCGTTCAGTTCTTCCCCCTGCAGTTCGCCATTCTGGTCGCCAACGCATGGATGGTCGTAGACAGTGTGATCAACTGGGACACACCCGATACACTCCTGTACGTCGGACTTGTTCTGCCAGTCGTGATGTCAATACTGTGGGTACCTGCCACACTGCACCTTGCCAAATTTCCGTCAAACACTGTGAAATGGATCTGGAACACTCTGTTGGCGATGCAGGTGGTGGGGTACTTTGTACTGTGCCTGGCGTTCTGTTTGTTGGAAGCAGCCGTCAGTGCGTGCGTGTGCGGTGGTTGTCTTGTCCTGGTTTTTGTGTACGTTGTACGACTCTACAATTCTTCGGTGTCCGACAACTCAAACACGGCTCTTTTGAGCATGTCTATTTGACACCCGTGAGGTGTTTCAGCCAAGTGTACCCAGAGCGGAAAAATGTCTCTGATGGATCCGTGACCGTACACTTTCCCGTGCATCAAGACGGTGTAAGCACCAAAACGTTCCAAAATAATAGGAGCTTGACCCGCTCGCAGTGCCGCTCGATGCTTGTGTTGGTCGACTTCCCAACACACAAAATATTTGATAAAATCTGTCTGGTAGTTGTTGATGAAATGGGTCCGAATCAATCGCAACCAGAGAACATCGCTAAAGTGTGCACAGATCTCTTCGTACGTCCCGTACGAAATGATGTTCTGGTACTTTTGCATCAGGCATATTGGACGTCGTTTGTACAGGCACGAATACGCCGACAGGTGGTCACCCAGTTGGTCGTGCGTGGCAATTTCCAGGTCACCGTGGTTCAGCTCCCGTTGCCACACTGCTTTGGACAATTCCTCTCTAAATTTTGTAATTTTTAAATGTCTCTTTTCCTTTTGGATGAAGGCGTCAAAGAAATGCACCAACTTTGGAGCTTTGGCGATCGGGAACCACTCCAGCTGCGCCATGGTCTGGTTGAACCAGTAGTATCTGGAGAGCATTGCCATAATTGACACCGGTTTCAGAGTATACCACTTGTCCTTTTTTTCAAAGGCGTTGCAGGGTTGCGGGTGTTTGTTTGTAGTCCACGTTTTGCAGGAGTCCCACAACATGTTTAAAAACAACTTCATTTCTGGACAGGGGACCAGTTTCCTCCATCTCAATGCCAGTGCGTCCAGAGTGGTCAACAAACTGTCCGCACCCCATTTGCCACTTGTACTCAACAAACTGTTGGATTTTGCCCATGCCAGTACTTTTGGGTCCTGTTCAGGGTCCCGTTCCCTGCGGTCACGGCAGTGCAGCAGGGTGACCCATGTCATCATGGTTTTGGTCCAGCGTGGAAGAATTCCAGGCACTCTTTCCTGTTCGGAGTGGTACGTGGACATCAGAAGTTGGTGGACCGCCGATGCACAGCCTGTTTTAATGTCGTAGACGTCAATGAGCCACAACAGACGGTCCACCGTCTCCACCGGTTCGACCGCCATTGCCTCCTCCGCACTGTGTACTCGAACAGTCAGGTAAGTACTTTTATACATTTCTAGCAGATCTTCGAATGGTTATAGTGCGGATCCCGGCTGTTACAAGTGGGACAACGTTCACAAGCAGACCGGTGTAACTTCTGTGAGAGCAACAGGCATTGTGCGCACAGAGTTCGGAACAATCGCCACACCCGGCACAGTCGGTGTTGACAAAACGAAGAGCCACCGAAAGCAGTGCGCACCCCACCAACGCGTAGTTCAGGGGTTTGTCCGGGGTTGCGGTATCCAGCAACAGGCAACAGAACACAACAAGAAAGTCACACAGGATTGTGTAGTCGTACAAGTAATTAAAGTCTGCCGAGAACCAGGCGAACCAAAAAATATACATGATCAGAACCGTCGTTGAATATATGATCCCTTGTATAAACATTTATAAAACAACCTAAGACTATTTATACCGGTGTCTGCATACAAAATGAGTACTCAGATTGAAATGGTCGAAGACGAAGAAATAGAACAAATCCACGAGAAAAAAACGCTGCTGCGCAAAAGCGTGCCTAAAAAATCAACCTTTTACAACTGTTGTCGGGCGTGCATGGTGCTGACCGCCATGGTAATATTTGTGTTGATGCTGGTGCAGTTGTGGAGCAACTACGGCGAGTACATCCAGAACAGAGTCATGGCACCTTCCATTGCGGGAGCGGGGGAGTTCAACAGAGAGGGAGCGATCACACAGTTTGTAATGAAATACCACCAATGGACCAACAACACCCTGCACATCAACATTACCAAACCGACGTCGTACATGGTACTGACGGCACCCGATACGCCACACACGTGGATCGATGGCTGCCTGAAATTTACTACAGAAAGTGAGGACTTAAAAGTAATTGTTTATTCAATGTAAAATAAAAGATAAGGCAGACTACTTTTTTTTGGAAGACCGTCAATCTTGTTGGCTACCTCGTCGTTAAACACGTACCACCCGTTGCTGGTCATCGCGCACGCCGTGTAGTGACCCCCGTAAATGTTACCGTGGTGGTTGCACAGTGCCGCCAGTTTCATCGTCTTGCCTCCAACCACAACAGTGTTGGACAGGGTTACCACGTAGTCCAGTTTGGCACGGGTGTCAAAACGTTTTAAGTGAATCACGCAGAGTTTAGCGGGGTGCACCGCCAACTGCTTGGTAAGACCGACCGTGCCACACGACTCACAGACCGCGTCCACCTGCTCGGGTTCTTGGTACGCCCGGATACCCTCGACAATGTCTCCGTTGATGGAGATGGACAAAAACGGTTCGGTGTTGCGAAGCGTGTGCCCGCACGCACACCGCAACGTGGAACAGGTGTGACCCGGTACAATGTGCTGTTCCAGCCGGTCCATCATTGTCAAATAAAATTCATGCGCGTCCCCTTGGCTGTACGGGTCCATACCCACCGTCTCGACCTCGTGCAAGAAATGTTTGAGGTCGGCGGTGCCAATGCGAGAATCTCGGTTGTACAACATGGTCAAAAAGGAATCCAGCAGCGGGTCACCGGGGTACACGTCGTAGAGCTGACGAGCAACCGGTTTTAAGTACCGAAACACCTGCAGCACAGCGTTGATGTAACAGTTGTTGCCAAAATTGTGCAAGCCAAGCGTACACATGTTGATCTGGACCGGTCGGGTATTAGTAGGGTCACAATGTTAGCAAGAGATGTACGCCCACAAAACGAAAACCACGGTCGTTCCAACCAAAACAATGTACATGATCCCCTGCACGGAGTCCCTGGAGTACGCGTACATGTACAGTGATCGGTTCTACAACCTGTCGTGGTTGAAACACAGCCCCGAAGACACGGACGCCAAGAGAGTGGTCTGCACCAACAACATCGTCAAACAACAGTGCCCGCACGCCGTCGAGTTGGACACGTACATTACGGGCAGAGTCAAAAACACACTGACCGAAGTTTACATGGGTCCCGACTTGCTGCTGGTTCCGGAAGACAACTTCACCATCGTGCCTCAACACCTTTTTATTCAAAGATGGACACCACGGACCAAAACATTTGACCTCGTCGTGGTCAACAACACCCAAAGCATTGTGGTCTCGGCGGTGTCCAAACACGACATTGCGACCATACGAGAATGGAGCAAGGCAGAAATATATTGTGGAGGAGCGGACCCACTGCCGGTCAAAAGCATTGTGAGAGCACTGCAGCACCAGACGTACACCGAAGTGTGCGAGGCGTTGGGTACGGACAGCATGAGTGACGAGGAGTGGGTGCCGGAGTCGGAGTCGGAGTCGGACTACTAAATTAAATATTCAGTTAGTACATTTGTAACAAAATCGTTTATGTTGACATACTTCCCAGTAACCATTTTGACACACTCCGTATCCAACACGGCGGCAAACTTTTCACTACGCAAAGGACATCCCTCCACTGTCACTCCGCACCACATCCCCATGATTAACAGAAACAACATTGGTACACGAGTGTCGTGGGTCGCCGCACTCCTCAGAACCGATCGCATGTGTTCGCTTAAATCATAGTTGTCCAACTCCACCAGTATCCTTTGCATGACCAGGCTCATGTCACGATGTCCAAAAAAATACGCATAAATCAAATCGGAATCGGCACGCTTCTGACGCAGTGCATCGGCTCGGGAAAAAATATCCATTTTGTAACATGTTGTCAGTTTTCGACACTCGCCATATTGCCCTACCGTGTCAACGTGTCACAACATGTAACCGGAATTGGACAAAATGTTTAACGTCAGAGGTACCGACTCCTGCACCACGACCATGCAAGACTCCAGCGACAAATGTTCAAACACATTGTGGTGGAGGCAAATCAGATTCACCATGCACTGGATCACAGCGTCGAGGACAGAATCCTTGGTCAAGATGCTGTCCCACAACACCACGCAGTCGTCCACCGCGTACACGTTGGCAAACATTGTAGGAACCATGCGGCTCACAAGACTGATAATCAGAGGCTCGTACTCCTTGGAAAAAATCTTTTTGCGCAGGTTGGGGTACTTGGTCGTACTGCGCAACTTGACCACTGCACAGATTACACAAAGTTGATCGAGAGCGGCACTGTCGGATTTGTCGACGGGGTAGACCGACAACAGTGCCCCGACCAGGAACTGCAACGAGTAGTACGTGTCAAGCATTGCACACTCCGGAATGCTCGTGTAGTACACCTTCCACAAAGGAAACACTAAAAAATTCAAACCCTGTGGGTACCCAAACCCAATGTTAGTGTTGGCAAACGCGTTCAACACTTGGCAGATGGATTCGCGGTGCGGGTCGAACCACTTGTCCGACGAGTGGGTGCGAACCACGTCCATTCTGATTTGAGAGTCGTACGCGGACGGGTCGAACTCGACGGGTGCTCGAATCTCGTGCCACCGCTCCACCGGACCCATCATTTTTGTACGCCATTGAAACGCTCTCGTTGGCATCATCTTTAAACGGTACAAATCAAAGATATACCAACATCAGAAAAAATGAACTATAACTACCCACGCACCGACAAGTAAATGGATACTTCAGAAAACATCTGGATCAAAAATGTTGTTTCAACCATCATGTTCGGAGTTACCGGAGCGTACTTTGCCGCCAACCTGGACGCCACAACTTTCTTACACGCCGACGTGGCACACCTCCTCAACTGCTTCGGAGCAGCTCTGTCGTTCATGTGCCTCCTCATGACGTTCTTTTCGGCAATCGCACACACCAACCTGTTGAAGCTCTGTTTCAAGGACACCGACAGTACTCCCAAACTAGACGACGAATTTGCAGCTTTGTGGAGCGCAATGGAACAAAAAATCAGAGACACCTCTCTTCTAGTACTGTTCTCGATCGTGGGCATCGGTGCCGGCATGACAACCGATAACACATTTGCGGTGGTCACAGTGGTGTCTATCTTCCTAGGGCGTCAAACATCAAAATACTTTGACATGCCAGTCGACGATCCATCCGAAGCTGATCCGAAAACCGTCACATGGGTCCAAAACGGACTCGCCTGCATTCTTTTTGTGACGGCGTTCGTCGCAGGCATCTTAAAAACCAAAGCGGATCTTGTTGATTACATTGTAGTGGTCGCCGCCGTGGTACAACTCATTCTTGTCATCTCCAAACGTTTCAGTCCAGGTGCAAACCACCGTCGTATGATCTTTGAAGAAACGGTCTGTTCATTGTACCACTTCGTTGTGCTCGGATCGCTTCTCAGCAGGGTTGATCCACATCCCAATGATGATTCACAATCCTTGTTGCTGATCTCCATCGCCGCGGTCGTCGTCGCCGATTTTTCGGCGAGGTTTCAAAAATACGAATCCAAATATTTCCACGACGACGCTAGAGAGACCTTTGGAGCCAAGTTAAAAAGTGAACTCCCGGGCAGTGCCGTCAAACTTCTTGCGACCAGAGTAGCGCTCCTTGCCACCAGCGCCACCGCCGCCATTGCAAGTGTCCTGTTATTTGATCAAGCCAGCGGCAAAGAAGAACAGATCGCTGCACTTGCCATGGTTGCAAGTGTTCTCAAAACACTCAACTGCCTCTCCTTCCTCCTTGACTCCCGAACAGAATCCTACAAATCCGTGTACAACTTTATCAGCAACGGATGTACTTCCCTTCTTCTTCTCACCGTGTCCATTCTTCTGGGAATGGACAGAAGTGATCCCAAGGGACTCACGGTCGTCCTTTTGTGTGCAGCGATTGTAGCCAGAATTACAGACATGGTGCAAAACGCCTACGCTTCACCCCACCCGGAAGACACCAAACTGTACAAATCGTCCATTGACGACAAGGTATCCATCGACGCTGCGGGGATTACCAACTTCAGAGCCATCGTCGTGTTCATCCTGCTCGTCGTCGGCACCGCTACGTCCTACGTAGGTGCGGCAGAAATTTGCCCCGAGTTTATCTCGATCTCCAACCACACCAACGTGACCAAAGCCGGTTGTGGCTCCGCGGAAGACGTCAACCTCCTGCTCTCCTACTTTTCAATCATGACCGGACACGCCGGATTAGCGTTAGTGGCGTTCATCGTGGCGGCAGCCGTGCCGGAAGAATCACCGGTGCACTTCGTGGCACTCAGCACCGTGGAAATCCCTAGAGTGCTGGTCTCCACCACTATCATCGTACTGGGTGGGTTGGTGTTGGGCATCGTTCCTGCAGATGTCGCGCCAGTCCCCACAAACACCGTCCTGTCCATGTCGTACGTGGTGTACGCGCTTGCCGACGGGTTGGGCATGTCGCTCATGTAATATGGCGAATTTTTCCCAAAGTACACGCGTGCACACACATGTCCAGGCAACAAGCCCGGACCCTCCTGCAGGGGCACGGTATTGACCCAAACCTAGAAAAACAGATATGGTCACTGCCCTACTACGAACTGGGTGTACGACGATTACTGGCGGGATGGACCGTCGAAGACGTCGTGCAAGGGGAAAAAACCTACCAAGTCCGAGACGGAATCAACCGGTGTGAATGTGGCAGCTACAAAGTACTGGACAGGTCGATGCAGACCAGATCGGCGGACGAAGGTATGACACACTTTTTCTACTGCACTATATGTAAGAAGTCTTGGAAAACATAAATGGACGTGCCAAAGCTGTCCAAGTTTGACGGAGAGTTGCATGTTCTCAGTGATCGGTGCGTGTTGGGTCGGTCGGAAGCCCGGTCGGAAGCCCGGTCGGAAGCCCGGTCGGAAGAGGAATGGTACATTTGGTTCACGCCAAGAGGTCGGAGCAGGACTTTTGTAGTGGATACCGTGGCGGAAGGACTAGACATCGGTAACACGATTCAAATAAAAGGAGAGATGTACAGAGTGGACGACATAGATATACGAAAAAGAAATAAACAAGGAAAAATAACAATGACTCGATTATAATTTTTACTATAAATACCCGTACCATTGTACAAAAATGTCTTGCATCGCTCGTCACTCCACCTCACTTTTTGACACGGAAGTACATATTTTTGGTTACGACTGCACAGGGACAGGTATATTCTGGGGTCTCATTGCGTTCACAATTGGGCTTAAAATCTACCAAAACAAAGTGTGGGCTGAAATGGGGCAGGCTCAAAGACTGGCACTCCAATACAGCAAAGCCGACAGAGGTCCGTACGTGTGGGATCTGGTCCAAAGGGAAGCCCTTTCCACCAGTCTGGGTCTCATTTCCATCATTCTGGTATTGGGGTCCAACATATGGGTCATGATCGCCATTGTCGCCGGCAACCTGTGGGGTGTCTACCGCACCTACTCCAAACTCACCAAAGACTCGCACTCCACCGCACACGACCTGGTCGAAATGTTGCAGAAATACAAAGAAGATAAGAACTCTACCACCGCCGAGTTCGTCGCACTCGTGCGAGAACTGCTAAACGAACCGGAAGAACCGAAAGTGACCAAGGACACAGACCTGCCAGCATATCAACGATACACCGATCGGGCAATCAAATTTTGAGCCACGACCAACAGCACACCCCAGTGCAGGAAGAGACACGAGGCGCCCCCGGTGACCCCTGGGACCCCTGGGACCCCGGCATGCAAAGAAACACAACTCTCTCCGATCGCGGTCAACAAAGTTGTCTCGTAGTACCCCATGTGCAAACATTGTTGCGAAGGCAGGTTGTAGTACATCGGATGACCGATCATGTTGTGGTGAGAGAACGACGAACCCGGGTTGTACTTGGTGGGGGCGTACAACTGCACCCCGTCAATGTGGTAGTGGTCGCTGCGGCGCATGCCGCACCCGTTCACTACGAAACCAAAGTCGTCTTGAATCTTGGTGTCCATCAACGTGGGGTAGCACCCGCCGGAATTGTACCCCACCGAGTCCTGCGTAATGCTGGAAGTAATGCCGGCACCGTGCAGCAACTCGTGCATCACCACCGTGTTCAAGTCGTAGCGCCACCCGACGTCGCAGGACCCGTCGAAACTGTAGTGCCAACCGTTCGGCACTTGCGGGTTGATGCGAATCATCACGTCGGTGTCGTTGTACCAGGGGAACTTCAGCGACGACACCCACGCCTCGTCCTTCAAAAACATTGTTCGGGTAGCGTACCCCAACACCTGCTTGCCGACCAGGTCGTCGTCGTAGGCAATGTCCACGTTCACGTCCGGCAGAGAGGGGCACACCTTGCGGATCTCCCGCCACGTGTAGTCCGCGACCGCGTTCAAATCGGGGAGGGGGGAGGGGACAGAGTAGTGAGTTTCCAACTCCGCCCAACTTCCGGCAACCAACTTATCCATTTTATTGTATCAAATAATCGTAGGTTATACTACAGTAATCACAGACATCTCTCTTTTTGTACTCGGACCGGACTGGAGTCGGCGACCGCAAAAATGACCGGCAAACTTCACGTCGATCACCACTTGACGACCAGTGTAATCCTGTAAAAACAATGGAGTAACTGTAAACCCGTCCGTGGTACATGTACCTGTAAACCCCTTGCCACATTTATCGTCAGCACTGTAATGTTCATGATGACGACACATATTAATATTTGTCTCTACAGAGAACGCAGTCATATTTCCATCTACCATAAAATCCCAATAAAACTCCAACGCCTCGGACTCGGTATCATCCCAGTCAAAACAACCAATGTTAGGACAAGGTTGACTAGCAGTGCCAAGTACACACTTCTCTAAATGTTGTTGGTTGGGTATACAGATACGAACATGAGTTATCCAAGGATCAAACCCATCTGTGATTGTCAGCGAAACCTGCACGGGTAAATGTACATGAACATCTGTTGGACTCACTTCCAGACTACCCGTAATCGATGTCTCGACAATATGTTCACGAAAAGGACAGTCAACAACACTCAAATTAAAATACATATTTATCTGAGAAGTAGAATCCAAACAAATCCAGTTGTTTGGATTCATGCAATCGTGAAGAAGCACCGAAAAAGCATAATACATATCTGTAAATTGATAACACTCTTCCGACAAATCTTTGCAGTCGGTGTGCAGAGTAAACGTTGTCTTTGCACGGCGATTACCAACTGGTCCGTACGGATGGTTCTGAATATCCATGACATCGCCAATAAACCCTGTCGGGAAGATGTCGTCAAAATGCTCTGGTTTAGAGGCAATGCGATAATGCAGACCGTTATGATCTTGAACAGCTGTATCCACTCTGAAAAACATTGCCATTCGATAATGCATTCCGAAACATTGTTGAATATTATACCCAGTAAATGTAATCGTAGTCGATGGATCGTCAGCTATGTCCACGCAACTACCGTCACGACACTGGATGTCCGTCACCCATGGAAATGCATTGGCACAATCAGAATCAACTAAACAAACAGTTTCACAAGTCTGGCTTTCAACAGGAATGTTTAAACAACTACCAACATCCTCGATGCACTTGTTCAACGTGCACGGATCATTGTCGAAACACTGCCGCTGCACACCCACACACGTGCCGGACTCGCAGTGGTCGGAAGAGGTGCAGTGCAGACCGTCGTCGCACAGAGTGCCGTCGGTGCCCGGAACATGCACGCACTCGCCGTCCACGCACTGACCCAGACCACAGTGGTCGTCCAAGTGAGTGCAGTCCATGGGTGCACCGGTGCACCGCCCCGCGCTGCATGTACTCACCGAACAAGTGTCCTGCCGGCACGAAGTACCGTCGACCACGTCCTGGTACACACAACCCGAAACGGGGTCGCACGCGCACGTCTGGCACTGGGCGGCGGTGCAGTTGACGGGCGTCCCCACGCAAAATCCACCGGTGCAACCGTCGTTGGCGGTGCACACGTTCTGGTCGTCGCAAGCCACCCCGTTGGTGTAGGGTTGCAACACGCACCTGCCGCGCGAAGTGTCGCACAGTGCCTGGTTGCACAGGGTATCAGTGCAGTCGTTGTTGGTCTGGCAACAGTTGTCGATTCGAGTAGTGAGACACACCCCGACGCAGGTGTTGGTGGTGCAGGGGTCACCGTCGTCGCAGTCGCAATCCATGATCAAGAAAAAGGTCCCGACACCAAACAGCAGCAGAAAAAACCACATCGCGGGCGGGCAGTGGGACCGGTGAAAACGGTCTCGCCGCATCTTTTATCTAATTTGTGACGGATGGTTATAGTACCAAAATCAATTTTTTTACACTATAACTACTGACATGATGTACGTAAATAATGAAATATTTACTAAGTTTAGGATTTTTAGGATCGGCTTTGGCTAATGTTTTGGATTCAACTGGTGAACATTCAACATTTCAAAATGGCAACAAACTCTCAACAAATATAGGTAACTCAACCATTGTTACACACACATTAACTGGACTTTTTGACGTTACTTCAACTATTTCAGCCGGTGAGTATTATGATGCGATTGGTAACCAACAGCCCAAGTTAGGTTTGGATATTGGAAACGATATTGGAGATATTTCTGCAGGGGTAGATCTTCAATGGAGTAGCAAGACATGTACGAACTCCCAAGATAATGATTTTACAGATATTTCTACAGATGTAGCTTGCACAGTCAATGGTGCCACGCGACAACTCAAATTATGTGATATTGGTTACACTGGCGGTGGCACAGGAGTCTGGGTAGCTACAGGATGTATTCGTATGGACAGAGATACAAAATATTACGGATTTTCACAAAGATCCATTCAATTTTACGATACTTACTTGAGCCACCTGGATGCATTAAACCCATACGCTGGTGCAGCCGGTGCAGTCTCAATAAAAGAAAAATGGCAATTTAATTTGGCTAACATGGCGTACACTGACAGAAGTAGTGTGGGAGTGGCAAAATCTAAAGATATTGATGCATCCGGTAAAGCTACGGTTCCTGTTTCCGTTAGCATCAGAGTAGGTACCGACGATGACGTATTCGGGGATTGCAGTACAGACACCGTAATTGGACAAGCCAAAACTTTAGGAATTACTCATCCGGGAGCAATGATTGGGGCGTTTAGTCAATTTCACAGTGACTGGAAAAATGGTGAAAATTTAACTTTAACATCATTGGTACAATCACAAGTTAGCGCCGGTGCATTAAATGGAACTGACGATGCCAACAAATGTAAAATTACATACAGCGGAAATGTCGAAAGACAATTCCCCATTAATGACATGCATGCCGCATACTACGATGTGGTCGATTGTGCAGGTGCTGAGTGTGAACGCAAGTTTGAATTCAATTACGATGGAACTACTTGGGACGCCGCTGCGATCGACTACTTGAGTGAACCTACCTCCATTTCCAAAGAAAGTGTACCAGACGCAGTTACCGACGCGCAAGCGGAAGTTACAGGTGTCGGATGGTTGCACAAAATTCCTCTAGTAAAAAGTGGTGTTTACGGTCTTTTCACAAATGTCGCTGATAAAACAGATGGAACACCAGCAATTGATTTGCTTCAAACTATCTCGTTCACAACAGTTACAGGAACTACCGATTGTGATACAGGTGCAAGCGAACTTTACAAATTAACTCAACAACAAATTGACGATTTCCACTCCAGTCGTGAAAGACAGTGTAAAGTCGCTTACCCCGATCCATATACAAAATACGACGTTCCTTCAAAATTCACCTTCCATGGTGTACAATCGGCAGATTACGAACCAAATATTCTAAACGGTTCAGCAGTTGATCCAGGTTGGGATTACGGTTCCTTTGCAGTAACAGATTCCACGTCGAATAAGATTAGAATCACTTACACTCCTTCCAATATCACAACAGCATATCTTGTACAATCATGCTCCACTTCGAATGTATCGGTAGTTGGCACAGGAGCACCACTTCTTCCAATTGTACCTGCAACGTCACCAACCTGTACTTTTAATGGAGATTCACTTACATCTTTGGATTTATCAAATCCAGCGTTATTTATTAGTTACACAGTCATTGCCGCTGATCAATCAACTTCGTCGGGAGATACATCTAAGGACTACAATGCTCTGCGTTGCAAAGATGTAACCCTAAGTGCAACCACCAATTTCACAACTGAAGAAAAATCAGATTTCTTACCTACAAAAACAGCGCAAGCATCTGCGTCCGTTACAATCGCTGCGGATAATCTGCCACTTGCCGCCACGTACGACTTAACTAGTAATTCTACTACATTACTTCACAGTGGCACTGCACCCGACAAGCACGATGTAGATGTTATTTACGACGGACAAACCAAGTCACAAGAATTATCACGCCAAGGTAACGGCGCATTGGTCTACAATTGTGGAGGTACTACCAAACAACAAGTTATCTACTCAAAAACTTTGCAACTTCCATGTGGCACGCAACAGTTGACACACACGCGTTCCAGTAAAGTTCAATTCACTGTAACTCAGGCAACATTGACAGGATATGCAGATACATCAATTACCGTTCAAGAAACTGCTCACAACACTGCCATATTAACTGGGGGTTCAACGGTTCCAAAATTTTATGTTACCAGTGATGCTATTCAACATCTTGGAGCAGGTGGTCCTAATGTAACTTGTGCTGACAGTACTTATTGGACGTGTACAGTGGGTGCTTTCGAACAGGATAACGGGTTTCCAATTGACGTAGCCTACTATGGTGCACACGACAATATTGCATCCGGTGGTGGACCAATTACATTTAGTAAAAATTTGGAGCTGACATATGATTACAATGAACAATGTTCATCTGGAACTGAAACTGAAACTTTTAAGGTGGATGTTACTATTAAGCCAGACCCTAATAAGTTCAGAGGTAAAATCACCGTGCAAGATTTATCCAACGATCCCAACGGAAACGGTATAACAACATCAATTGAAACACTAGAGACAAAACACATTGGAGATTTGACCATCCAAACGAGACTTCCATTGAACAACAAAAATATCGATGCTTCACCAACATATAAAATTGAATTCTTTGCAGATAGTGATACGGACCAAGAGCCACACGTATACACTATCCTGTGGAACGACGCCGTTGTCCAAGAAACAAGTGGTATTAGCGGTGCGACTGGTAAACAAGTCACACTCTCTAAGGAAGGTAACGGTCACGTACAACTTACATTGAACCCCGGAGCAGACAAAACAGTCGCATTGCTTGAAGAAGCAGCCTCTTTTAAATTAGATATTAAAGACGCAGAAGATAATATCCGTTCCGTATTCGTCTCCATTATTAATTTAGAACCAGAAGCGAAATTAATGTTAACCGACTGCACGGGCAATTCTCAACAAGAAATGGATAATGGTCAATCAACGTCAGTATGTTCCGATAAGTGTTGCTACAGTAATAGTTACAATGGATTTAAATCTATTTCGTTCGATTTGATCACAATACCAAAAGCAACAGGTACCGGTAATGTAGCTGATTTGGATGTTGAAATTTTGGACCCTGATAATAAAGGTCATATCGTTGTACCGACCAGTCTTATTGAAATTAAAGCCGATAAATCAAACGCGAACCAATCAACACCATTTACCCTTGCAACCACAGCCAACTGTAAAGGTACAGGTCAATTTACCATTAAGCTTCACAATAGGGTAGGTTCTAACACCGAGCACATTGTGAAATTCCCTTGCAGAAGACACGCGAATCAAACTAACATCGTAAAAACAGTTATTCTGGATTACGGACTAGTATACTCTGCAGATCCAGCTAAATTAACATTTGACACCGACCCAATTGGTTCTTCATCTATCATATACGCAGGTGCAGCATTAACTTGTGCAAACGGTGCTAAAGGAGGCACTGCTCAGTGCGACTCTGTTGCCGGAACTATTTCAAAAGGTTCTGACAACGCCAGAGACATCAGAGAATTGGCACAAAAATTCCAATCTTGTGGTTCATGGGACTCTGCAGCTCACAACGGATCAATGGATATTGTCAGACAATACACGGTCGGAAGTATTAACTACTGCCAAGAAAATGTTCTTACTATTTCTGTATTGAATACTGGTCGAGCGAGTGCCACTGTCACTACTGAATCGTTCGGAACCGCTCGAGTCGCATACAGTGTTTCCAAATTAGAGTACTCTTCGGACGACTGCCCAACTGACGAGTTTAAATACTTGTACGAACTTACTGGGACTATTACGAGTTCAGATGATGATCACACTATTAGTATGACTCAATCAACTATTAGCCACGCAGATATTTCACTTGCAAGTGGTTATTCCGTAAAAAAAGTAAAAGCAGAGTCCGCTTGCCGTGCTGTTTGTACTGACACCAGTCTTCTCATTAGTGGTCCAGTTACACACACGTTTACAGTAGTTGTAGACGTTCACGGTGAACAAATTCACACAGATGTTCAAGCGGTCTTAACCCTCGGAGGTAGCCCATGTGGCGAAACAACTAGTGATGAGTTGATTGATAATGTCTCCATTGAGTTCAAGATACAAGACGGTGATGTCTGTAATCGTGATGCCAGTTACTCTAACACCACTGAAACAGTAAATCTCGATCAATATATCTGTGCTACCATCTCAGGTAAAAGTGATTACGATTTATTGCTCACTGCCTTTGAGTTTTCAGGTTCTGCAGGTAAAGGAAAAACAGGAAACGATTTGGCAGATTTCTACTACGGCGGTTTCGGAACATTAGTAGCTGATGAAACAATTGCAGTCACTGCAGATTGGGAATACAACGTCACTACAGGAGGTCGCCGCATGCTGCGCACCTCCTATACGTTGGGATCTAACCACGGTGAATCTCATGCCAGCTTGCGAGTCCTCCCCGCCGGAGTTCAAATCCAGGAGCAAATCGAAGCGGGCGTTGAAGCGGCGCCGGCGCACGACGTCATTTACAACAAAACTTTCACCGCCGAAGACGTCGCGGACCACCAACACACCAATGCAAACTGGGGATTGGGTTTGGGCATTGGCGGATCGGTCGTTGGAGTCGGGTTTATTGCTGTCTGGATTTATACAGGGTGGAAAAGAACGCAAAACGGAGGTACTTTCTTGGGGGGTGGGAGTGGCTACCAAAAAGTGGGGAGATTTGAAACAAACATGGCGTTTTAACTGTAAAACTGTAAACATAACATGTAACATAAAACACATTTAATACATTCTTCTACGTTTACGCTGCTGCAGTTCCAACACTTGGTCCATCAAATCTCTCCCGGAACCCTGCACTCGGTACTTGTTCAACGCGGACATGAAATGCCCCTTGTCCTGCGTAGCCTTCGCACTCGCGGCGTGCACCTGCTTAGACATCACCTGGTTAAACGATTTCTGCAACTCGGTCTCCTTCTCCTGCACCGCGCTGACCTCCACCGCCGCCACCCGATCCGCGTACTTCTTGGACGCGTGGTGCGCCACCCGGAAAAAATCCTGCGTCTCCTCCGGGTACTTCTTTGCCAACTCCAAAATGTTGTGGCGACTCGTATCGTTGAAATCGTTCGGGTCCAACGCCTTCGACCAGTTGTCCACCAACGCCGCCGCCATCGCGGAGTTCTTCGAACGCTCCTGCTCCAATTTGGCAAATTTGTCCTTCTTCAGTTCGTCCAACTCCAAACGCATGGCTTCCGCCATCTTTTCCTGCTCCACGATCAACTTCATCAAATCCTCGGAAGGAATGCCCTCGGTAATCTCGACCTCCTGGGGTGGGTCCTCCGGAACGTTGGGCTGGGTTTCATTTTTTGATTCTGGATCGGGTTGAACTTGAACTGGAACTGCTTGAGTGGATGCCATTTTGGATGCAATGTGCACGGTTTTATAGGGTGTTTTTCTTGTTGGGATCTTAGACACAAATTGAATTCGACAATCACTGCGACGAGGATCGCAACAAAGACTTACCTCCACCGGTGATTTGGTCGTGCTGCCGTTTGCGTACTGGGTGTGGGTGTGCTGCAGAGACAACCCGGTGTAGTAGGGCTTGTTGCACACCTTGTTGCCGACAATCGCGTGCTTGGCAAAGAAACTCTGAAAACCAGAGTCGTTAATCCTGCCCAACACCCACTTAGACCCGTCGTTGCCCGTCCAGGACGAACAAATCTTGCCCACCTCCATCTCGTCGTGGTGCTCCATTCGAATCGGCGTACCCTTTAAATCCAACGATTGAGATTCCTCCCGCGTAAACGCAAACGTGGCGTCGTGCTGCTCCGGCTGAGTTTCAGTGGGCGACAATACATTCCCCACGAAATACGCCATTTGGTTGTACAGCATGGGTATATATATACCCGCTCATTCAAACAATGCTGTTCGTAGATCTCGAAACCTGTTTCCTCCGCAAAGGGTTCAAGAGGAAAAACCAACAAATATTAGAAATTGGAATGTGCAAAGGCAAGGAGACCTTTCAATGCATGGTGAACCCCTGCGGCGACAAACCCATCGTCCAAGAACTGCAGAGGATGGGGCAAGACCCGGAAAAATCCATTAATTTTTGGACCAAACTGCTCGTCGGTAAAAAAATGCTCAACAGCGCCGTCAAACGAAAGGACACGCAGGGCAAAGCGGACGCCATCCAAGCCATTTCCAGAACGTTTCTCCACCCAATGGACGCCATCAAACAAGCACACGCCTTTGCAAACCCCAAAGAAACATGGGTGGCGCACAACGGCAAAAGCTTCGACTTTCACATCCTAAAGGCACACATGGACCAAGCGGACCTCAAACATCCAACGTTTCTAGACTCTTTGCCAATTCTACGAAAAGAACTCGACCTGGTGTCGTACTCACAACCTCTCGTCTACAAAGCACTCTTCAAAGGCACGTACAAAGCGCACCACGCCCTGCACGATGCGCAAGCCCTGCAGAAAATATGGGAACACGTCGAACCAGAGACCGAGACCAAGACCAAGACCGAGACCGAGACCAAGAGCGAACTGCTTCAACTCCACGGGGTAGGACCCAAAAGTGTCGCCGAACTCAACAAACACGGCATTTTCACCATCAGGGAACTTGCCAAAGCGGCGCGGGAGGGCAAATCGTTCAAAGTTGTTCGAAAATCGGTGCTCACCAAGCTTAGGTCACGTGTTCAAAACAGTCAAAACACGTCATGGTTCAAGTAGTGGTTCAAGTAGTCTCCCGACATCAGAGTCGTGTTCACGTTTAAAATTCTCTGAATAATCGATGATATTTCTAAAATTGCAAAATGCTGCAATCTCATAGTTTACCCAAATTGACTGCTCCCAAAAATCGTATACGGTGTCTAAAAAGCGCATTTTATGTGTAAAAACTTGGTACTAGTATATATAAGCCCGGGAAATTCCTCCAAAAATGTCGTGGGTCGAAGAACTGAAAACTAATATTCTTCTGATCATTGAAAATTACAAAAATAAATTCAACGATGCACCTGCATTTGTAGACCTGATTGAAAATGATTTGGAATTCGAAAAGGTTGCACAACACTTACTTGTAATGCACCAAATATCGGATTATGATGGTTATACGATCATAGAACAAGACGATCAAAACTTTAGAAAGTGGGTGCACCTGACCCAACAGCCCCGGTTCAAGAAACATGTACGACGATATTGGAAGGACAACCCTCGAATTTTGGAAGCTACGAAAAACATGGCTGCTGGAACTGCAATGCTAACAGAATTACTCGGGGGTGTAACGAAAGAGCAACTTAGTTTACTTCATGATATATTCTACGGTCAAAAGCCAAAAATTAGGGTTTAACTTTTGAATCTTTTTCTTCTCAACCCACTCGTGCGGCATATGTTTGATTAAATCAATCAAAGAATCGTTCTCCGTTAAATCATCATCAAATTTGAACTCGTATCTGTATTCCAGGGATGTCGATTTGTACGATCTCAAATGCAATATTATGAGCTCTCAAGAATGCACAAACTTTTTCAATCTGTTGTTCAGTGCCTTTTTTTGTTAGGTCAAGATTTGATGGTGGGGCGTCCAATGTGTTCGTTTAGAAATACTGGGTATTTGATAGGGGTTTATTGTCAGTGTCCTCATATACCATATGCTTTTAATGCAAACCGTACTTACAAACTGACAGTTAAAAAAAGTTAAAATGTTCTCCACCTTGCACACCACCTTGCACACCACCTCACACACAGAGCTGGGGCTTTACACGTTGGACACGTTGGACACGTTGGACACGTTGGACAATTCGTTCCACGAAGACCCTTTGAACGAACAACTGCTTCATCTCTTTGAACAATCGATTTTTGGCAATGTCGGAGCCGACTTTGTGCCTCCAGAACTCCATCGATTGACTTCGTTGACCCCACTAGGTCTCATACCAGAGCCGTACGACCCCAGCGACCAACACAATCCGTTTGAACAACCACTCATACCAATTGAGGAAATTGAACAATTGTTTGATGGTGATCTGTTTGGTATGGGTCCGGGTCCATCGGGTCCGGGTCCATCGGGTCCAGACGTGTTGGATTTGTTGTCCATACCATTGCATGCACCCATGGAACCAGCGCCCATGGGACCCATGGGACCCAGACCCATGGAAACCACGCACACGCCTGCGCAGGTGCAAATTGATGGAATTTTAGTTACGAATTTATATTCGGTACCGGTTCCGGTGCCCACGCCGGTGCCCACGCCGGTACCCACGCCTGCACCCACGCCTGCACCCACGCCTGCACCCACGTCTGTGCCTGCACCCACGCCTGCACCCACGTTTGTGCCTGCACCCACGCCTGCACCCACGTCTGTGGCTGCACCCACGCCTGCACCCACGTCTGTACCTGCGCCCACGCCTGCGCCCACGTCTGTGCCTGCACCCACGCCTGCACCCACGCCTGCGCCCACACCTGTGTTTGTACCTGCGCCCACGCCTGCGCCTGTGTTTGTACCTGCACCCACGCCTGCACCCACGTCTGCACCCTCGCCTGCGCCCATGACCATGGCTGTGTTTGTACCTGCGCCCACGCCTGCGCACATGGTGGAACACATTACGCCCATGGAATCTGTCCTGGAATTGGAACCGTCTTCGCCCATGGTGGAACATGTCATGGAGTTGGAACATATTACGCCTTTTCCAACCCCCATTGAGTCGTCTTTGCACGTGTCCACGCCTGTCACACGTGTGGTAAAAAGAAAAAATGACCCTACTGAATGCAATTTTCAAAGTAGAAAAGTTTTAAAAAATGCATTAAATGTATTGCATCAGGGGATTCATGCACACACGATGCAGGAGGACTTGCAATCGTGTTTGGCATTGTCAGTGCGTTCGTTGACCAACTCATTCAACATTGCGTACACCACACCACTCTCATTGTTTCTGCCACCAAACAATGGTCAAATTGGTACGATTCGAAATAAATTGAAATTGCAGAAGATCAAAATATTAGAAACAACTGCAACCACAATCGTTGTTGAAGAAGTACAAAATTTTAATTTGGTTGGGCAACCAAAACAGTGGACATTTACGTTCCACAACAATGAGTGGGTGTGTGGCAGTGCTGTGTTGTTCTTTTAGGTACCATGTACCACGTATCAACCGCAAATGTATAATATTATAAATGTATCAAATAAAAAAATAAGCTTTGTATTGTGATTTTTATTATTTGTTTTACACACCCACGTAAATTTTTGGTTACGGTTGGCAGATATGGTCGTACCACCCGTACCACCCGTACCACCCGTACCACCCGTACCACCCGTACCACCCGTACCCGTACCCGTACCACCCGTACAACTGGAACAATGTTGATAGGTACCGGCGGAAAAGTTGATATGTACTTTTGTACACAGGGAAAAAAGATTGACACTTGAACCCACAATTTAGTTTGTGGAAACAGATTGTTCGAACAACATGCTCAGTTTAGCCTCATGCGACGCTCTGTGTTCGTCGTAGAACAAGTCGACCATCATTACCTCAACAGGGTAGTCTTTGCTCATGGAATAATTTGGAAATGCTTTGGTCCATATTTTTTTGAGAGATGGGCGTGGAATGGGAACACTGTCTAAATGGTTGTACATGACCAACGAAGCGTACGACACGCACGTGGGGCGTGTCTCTGCTAAACATTGATGTGCAAGAAAGGGGTGGCAGGTGCAGTTCATGATGGTGGATAAACGATTTATTAGAATTATGAAATCGTTTTCAGGAAATCGTTCTAGTTATTTCGTGAGGGGGTATCAGTCGCAGTGCTAATTTTGCTATCATGCAACGAATCAGACAATCATACAATGTACAATGCACTAAGTACAATATCATACTGTACATTTATTATAATATTACATTCAAGTACTCAACCATAAACCAATTAACGTCTCTGGACACGTACACGTTTGAGCTTGGAGATATCAACTCTAAAGTAACCACCACTGGCTTCCAAAGCAGTGTTGCAAAAAACCACCCAACATTTGCCGCCCGCAACTTCTTCGTCCTGATTAAATCCACGAAATTTGACGTACCATCTGATTTTTTTTTTCTTTTTATAGACGTAGCGCTCTTCAATTCTGGCGTAGTAGTTCTCCAACGCAGTTTGGGGGGGCGTGGTACCAACATCTTTGGACAATGGGACAAGGGGACAATGGAACAAGGGAACAAACGTATCAGTCAAATAAGAAAAATGCAATTGTGTATTTGATTTACCATCGTCCGTTTGGTCCGTTTGGTCTGTGGGCGTGGGCGTGGGCGTGGGCGTGGGCGTGGGCGCAGGCACAGACGTGGGCGTGGGTACATGGTACATGGTACAAGATACAAGATACAAGAATGCAAGTCAGGACCGGAAAAAAATAATCGGGATCCTTTTGTATTTTTACCTGTAGACAAATCAGTGGACGTGGACGTGGACGTGGGCGTGGGCGTGGACGTGGGTACATGGTACATGGACGTGGACGTGGGCGTGGGGCGTGGACGTGGGGCGTGGGGCGTGGACGTGGGCGTGGACGTGGGCGTGGGGCAAAATAAGTCAGTGTCGGAAGTGTCGGAAGTGTCGGAAGTGTCGGAAAAAAATAGGGGTCTCTTTTGTATTTTTACCTGTAGACAAATCAGTGGACGTGGACGTGGACGTGGGCGTGGACGTGGGCGCAGGCGTGGGCGTGGACGTGGGTACATGGACGTGGGTACATGGACGTGGACGTGGACGTGGGGCAAAATAAGTCAGTGTCGGAAGTGTCGGAAGTGTCGGAAAAAAATAGGGGTCTCTTTTGTATTTTACCTGTAGACAAAGCATTGGGCGTGGACGTGGGCGCAGGCGTGGACGCAGGCGTGGACGTGGGCGTGGGTGCATGCGTAGACGTGGGCATGGACACCCATTTATTAGACAACCCATTGTAAAAACATTGTGTTAAATTGTTGTACCGTCTTAATCGAGATTTAACCGCTGTTTCGCCCAACGCAGTCAATGAAGACGCGGAGACAGCACAGAAACGATCGCTGGGTTCCCACGTATCATGGAGGACGTGCGATGCTTCATCAACTTGCGTAACGTACCCTGACAACACCCACTGAGGAACTTTGCACACCCATAACTTATTGGTCGAGGGGGATTGTCCAAGAACATTGCCGTACCACACAATTGATCCAGTTTCCCCACGTGTCTTGAAAGCTGCAATTTGAGCAGTTTGACCTGGTTGAAGCTGTACCATACGATTTCCAAACACAAACGATGCGTCGTAGACAACGTTGGAGGACTGGTCACACTTCGTAAGGTGTACAAATTCTTCTTCAACAGTCATGATTGAGTTGGTGGATTCCTGGTTCCTCAACCGAATCACATTTACATATCACCATTTTATGAGATTTTAGTAGCAAAATACAGGGTAAAATCTTTTAAATGTGGGAAAAGTGGTGAAGGTTACTTACTTTAAAATTCAAGATTCAAGATTCGTGTTCAGGTCAAAAGGTTTGGACGAAACGAAACTGATCCCAATGTCCACACCAACGTCCACACCAACGTCCACGCCCACGCCAACGCCCACGCCAACGCCCACGCCTCAAACCTTTGATATTTGCATGCGTTTTGAACACCTTCCATTTACATTGGTACGATCGAAGGCAACACCTGCAACTAAACCTGGGTTAGTTGTGCAATCCTCCACTTGTGATTTGGACACAGGCATGGCATTGAAGTATGTTGACGCAACGTGTGCGGATACCATGGACGCTGATGTTGTTATGGACCGTCTACGGAGCCCTGCTTGTACACGCCTTACATTTAACTCACAAGGGTTATTGTTTGCGTCGTTAATGAATGAGAACACAATTGTTAAAATACCGGTTGTAGTTGCAACGGCAAATACATTCAACAGTAATATTTGGGTAAGTGCTTTAGCTGGGAACAACTTGTTACAACAAATATTACCTGTATTGACAGAACGTGGACACAACGTTGATCGTTTTAAATCAATCAATGGTGTTGACATCAATTTATTTAACAAAGTACAGGACCTTGGTAAAATTGTTGATGGGATGTTTAGTTATGTGGACAAAGTTTACTTTATGAACACAATTACAATTTCAGACGTATCTCCCACCAAACGGCTTCGTCATCCAACAGAGTACGTATGGTGTCAAGGGGGGATTAATTCAAAAGCTGTTCTGTTCCATGTTGAAGAGTAAAGGTGAAGAGTAAAGGTGAAGCATACAAAAGATTGGGAGAAATTGGGAGACCCGATCACAAAATATTTTTTTTTTATATTGTACTTCGCTTATACGTTTATACGTGTACAGGACCTCTACTCTGTACAGGACCCCTACTCTGTTGTACGATACGGCTCTTTGGGCAAAATCATCCAATGGTGTATCCATTGATCACGATTTGACATTGGACCCATTCCATTGGTATTGCTTACATCAAAAATGATATACCCGTTTAATAATGTTTTGTATACATTTGTTTTGTGAGCTTGTGCGTTTGTGACAACGTCATGTTTAACCAACACGTGGGCGTGCGTCTCATCCTCGTAGTCGTAGTCAATGAAACTTTTAATATGATTGGCAGCAATATAGTGCACGTTCAAGTGGTAAACGTAATCAAGTTTGCCGTTCGGGGGATCCGAGGGATCCGGGGGATCCAAGGGATCCAAGTTGTTTTTTCCTGGGGCGTGGACGTTGGCGTGGACGTTGGCGTGGACGTTGGTGTGGGCGTTGGCATGGACGTTGGTGTGGGCGTTGGCATGGGCGTGAACGTTGGCTTGGGGCTGGGCGTTGACGTGGGTGTGGGTGTGGACACCATGGGGTGGGGGATTGCCGACTTGGGTGTACGATTGACTTTGACCACGCATCGTGTGCGCTGCATCGTGCGTGGCTTGGGTGTGCATGCCTAGGGTGTTCGTGCCTTGGGTGTTCGTGCCTGGGGTGTGGGTGGCTTGGGGGGGTTGGGTATGCGCTTGGTGGTGTTGGGTGTGGGTTTTGTGGTCCATGTTTGGAAATGAAAGAAAAAATAAAGTGAGTGGTATTTCAAGTAAAATTTCAAGTAAAATTCCAAAAAAAAAATATTGGCAACTTTTCCAAACAAGTGTATGTCCAATACAAAATCTTTTTTTGTTCAAAATATGTACAAAATTTAATAAAATAATTTTGTCAGTATATAAACAGTTATTTTTTTGTTTATAAATGGAGTTCGAGACTATTGAAAATTTAATTCAAATCAGTATACAGATGTCTGAGACTTGTTCAACAGAACAAGATTTTGAAAATCTAGCTCAGCTAGGGAATCAATGTGTGGATGGGTTGACAGAAATCATTCAAAATCAAACTCACACTGTTCACACTGTTCAAATAATGATGAAAATTGTTATCATTGTGTTCAAATTGAGAGAATTACAATTTCGAAATTTTTTTTTTGAAGATGCAGTGACTGAATTCCAGTCAAACAGAATTGATGTCCCTGCCATGGAGCTCATGGAGGCTAAAATATTAAAAATACAAGATATATTTAGAACAGCATCGTCCTTATTAGAGGAGAGTGATTTACAAATCCCTGATCTGTTTGATGAGCTAACCTCAAATCTGATCCTGCAACGTACAAGATTTTCACAGCTGAACCATAGATATAGAAATATAATGTCAAGTGAAACAAAAGCACCCGACACAAGATTGAGGTTCTGATCAAAAACGAAATTGTGAGCTTTCCACTTCGTTGATTGCCTCGCTTCCAATTGAAAAGACACCATTTGAAAAGTCTCGACTAATATTATCGGTAGAAACTAATTCCTTTGTCATGGGGCTGACCACTTTAATTACAGATGCCTGTACAGATGATAAACCGTACGCTACCAAACCTTGATTATTGTGGCATACTTTTGTACGGAGACCAACCAATGTAATCGATCCACCATTGATGACAGAAACACCAGTCCCAGAACGACATTCCTGCACGAGCACATTGTTACATTTTACAATTCCACCCATGCAAACCACACCATTAAGTTCACAGTTTTGCACCACGACGTCGTCCATTGTAAAAGATCTTCCCACCACTCCACAATACCTCGCGTGGCTTATGATCAGGTGCTGCAGGTGCCCTGTCCCTGGATGGAACATAATCCCACCCACGACCACAATCTCACTTTTGTCCACCCTTGGATCACCCTCAATGTTCATGGCGGAAGGAATTACCAACTCACCACGGTTGATCACATGATGAATCCCTTCCCCCACCACGATGGTAGTATATGCTCTGTTTGTGTGCACCCAATCCACCGCCTGCTGCAATGTTGGACAATCTTCAGGCACACGTACTTTGAGATTTTGGATGCGTCCTCCACCGCGACTCTGGTTGATTATTTTATTTACTATGGACATTTTCCAATACAAAAACATTGTAATTTATAGGTACAATTAAGTTTTAGTGTATATTCGTTTGCACATGTCGTCGCATGCAATGGGTTGCCATTGCTTTGAAAAGTCCCTGTACAACCAAGGTATCTCCACATGTACGTTTTCAATCTGTTCCTCGGCGTTATCCCAATCCTGTGCATCCGATTTGGTGGCAAACGTGACTTCGAAGTACTTAGTAGCGGTGGGCAGGTCCGCTTTGGCAACTCTGAAATATCCTCGGTACATGTAGATGGTCTTGTAGTCCGTGTGTGTTTTCTCAGTGGCGTACGCGTAGGCTTCGTGTTTAAACCTTGCCATGTGGTTGCCCTGCAGTTGGTTGTAAATGGTACTGTACTTTTCTGTGGCTTTGTCTCTGCCCTGTATGCTCGGAGTAGAACCCATTTTGTGAAAAACACAGTGGTATAAATAAGACAACAAAACATTTGTACTGAATACCAAATGTTATACCAGGACGAAATACTTGTGAAAACAAAAGTTAACGCTTTATTAAATCAAATGAAACGAAAATATGATCAGGCAAGGGGCAGCAGTAATAAACGTCGTGGTGATGGCTGTGAACGTGGTGGCAAAAGACAAAAAGAAAGTAAAGACTTAATGCTTGCACATTGCAATTTACTTATGCATGGTAAACAGTTTGTAGCTCCACACAGGTTATAATTTATACGATTACAAAGCACAAAAAAAAAACATGTATATATACAGTGGAACAAACATTTTAATCATGGCAACAAAACAAGAACTCAGACAAGAACCAATGACAATCATACACGAATACGAAGATTACAAACGTGAATATACTATCAATACCAATGATAAAAGGAAAGCATTGCGTTATTTCGTCCAGGAACTTTATACAGAACTACGTAAAGAAGAACTACGCATACCCAATCGTTTACTTTATTTAAAAGCTGCATGGGATATGAGGAATGGAGATAACCCAGACGAGTTTAATATTATTGCAAACAGAATCAAACCGGGAAGAAACCTACCATTGTATGATTTTCTTTATACACCCCTACATACTGATGGAAGAACACATTACATCGAAGTAGAAGACATTGACGAAGATGACAACCGTATGAAAATATTTGTGGGCAACTTTGTATTTAGAGTTGAACCAAACACAGCCAGCTTAGTTGAACTGTTTCAAAATGTATATAATCTATACGTTATTTCTGTCAATGGTAGTTTTCCATATGGTGCGTTTGTTCTAAGGGAATACAATATGTATTTGGTGCAGCAAGTGTTCAGCAATTTCTTGTTACAAATTGATCCAGAAAGCGATCCATTCAAATTTATTCTGAAGAAAATTGATAAAGAACCCGAGATGGATTTTTTAGATTTCGTGACAATTACAAGGACGATGACGAAGACGAAGACGAAACTACGTATGTGATGTGTGGGTACTAATACTTGGAACGAGTGTGAAAATGCGTTTCAGTTTGCTACACTACACCACTTTCGTGCCAATCCTCTCGTGCATGCTGGTGGACCACTGGGGGTTGAAACTGTGCTGGGTATTCTACTTGTTTTTCACCTACTTGGTGTTGGAACGCAGAGAGTGGAACAATCGACCGTTGGGGACGTGGGTGGCGCTGCATCGCGCGGCGGAGACCTGCATGGTACTGTCGTTGGCACTGTCACGCCTGTCGCCCTGGTTGGCACCTCTGGCGTGGTTGACGCTGAAGCGTCCAGAACGTCCACCATTGCTGTACAGCGTCCTGTGCTTTGCGTTGTTCGACTACGACGTGGTACAGATCGCGTTGATCATGGGGATGGTGTTGAGCGAGTACAGCCAGCCGCCCAAGAACTGGCACGGTGCCGTACACCATCGCATTTTAACGACCTGTATACAAGTGTTGTCGTTGGTGTTTGCGTACCGCAGTCTGCCTCACCGCCTGGTACTGCTGGTGTTCATGCTGGTACTGAAGTGCGTGTCGTTTGCAGTGCCACCGGACGACTGTTCCAAAGCACGCTTCTGGAACGGCAACCTGCCCGCCATGCTGAAGTTGGATATGAAGGATCACCGACTATAAAAAGGACCAGTGGTATCTCAAAATGAATATCTTTAGAGACACAGCATCTCCATCTCCAAATCATCGTATGAACCGTCTTATTCAACAGTTATCAAGAATTACGATTCGGAAAAATGATATCTTGTCCAAATGTACAGACGCCTCAAAGAACAACGCAACCATTGCAAAATTAAAAAAACTATTGATTGTCGAAACATACATCGGTATGACACAATCAGAATTTCACACAGATCAACAAAAATATGTCAGCACGTTTGGTCAGGAACAGAACCAGAGTGAGGTATTCTTGTACAAGGTGTTTGAGAAAGCGTTTGGTAAGAACCGCGGGTTATGCCTGCAAATATTGTCGTCAAACTGGGCACTTCCAACCAAGGACGGGTTTCTTACACCCTTTTTCGACTTGCACGTGGCGTACATACGTGCAGTAGACCGCAGGAACATTGAACTTGTTGTTTTCCTTACCGACCACACTGCACGGGTGTCGGGGCAATTTGGAGACAACATTGACGCCGTTTGGGAGGAATTCGACATTGGAGACAAAATTAATGCCGTTTGGGAGGAATTCGAAAGCAGTAATTGTGAACAAATCGGCGACAGGTATTACAGTGTCACACACAACTACGATTTGGAGTCCAGTGTGATGTTTTTGTACGTGTTGTACAAGTTTGACGTGGTACTGCATGCGCGTTACAATTACGATCCCGATGACACAGTCAATGTCGTACGTTTTGATACAAGAATGAACGAGGAGCGTTACAAATTGAACGTGGCGATGGATTTAATGGAGAGGCACTATGACCCGTCTCCAGTGGTTCGTCGGTTGATAAAAATGTTGTACAGGACGATCAGTACGACTTTTCTGTCTCTTTTAGAGTCTCGTTTAGAGTCGACCGTTGCACACTACAGATTTAAAGGGTTGGGTCCCGGATTTCGAAAGCCTCGGTTACACCATGACCCACTCAATAGATTAATCAATCGCAACGTAAAGAGACGGCAGGAACTGCACAAGGCGTTAAAAAAGGTCTACAAAAAGTCATTAAAAAATAAACTTAGACTATAAATATGTACTTATTTTTGTATTAAAAATGACAAACATAAATCCATGGGAATATGTTAGTTCGTACGATTTTATTTTTGGGACACACTATTCCAATGATGCAAATGTTCAAAGTTATAATAAACTGTTTGAATCGGTTCCAATACACATAAACATATCACCTCATAACGGATTAATAACTAACACAACAAACCCTTGGCAAATAATCAGTCTTTTTGATAATATTATTGAGGTCGATGACAAATCCAATGCCTATATTACTTTGTTGGACACCGATACCAACCCAACCAATCCATGGAAATTGCTGTACAGTTCTGACGATACAGAAGAGTACGAGAAGGGCAATGCTTACCAGTTGTTGTTCACACCAAACACAACGTTACCAAATCCAAACAATTGGGAACAAAAGGAGGACTTTAGTATTGTCGATCACCCGTGGGATAACCCATGGCAAATAATATTAACCGGATATGAAATTCCAGCGACAGACCATAATGACGTAGCAAACAAACGAGATGCTTATGATTTACTTCATGCGCTTTATGAGAATGACTCTGATTACAACTATGACAGTGAAGAAAATGAAGATAACTTTCCCGTACTAAACCAATTCTTTGGTTCCGTGGATCCACTGGATGACAGTGAAGGCGGAAATGAAGAAAATGAAGATGACTTTCCCGTACTAAACCAATTCTTTGGTTCCGTGGATCCACTGGATCCACTGGATCCACTGGATCCACCGCAGTGCCCTCCGGCGCTGCGGTTTTAGTCCGGGGCGTACGTCGGTGACACCGGCGCGTAGTCCGGGCTCATCGGGGCGTACGTCGGGGCGTACGTCGGGGCGTTCGGCAACCAGTCCGGTTTTTCTTGCGCCACCCAGTCGGCGTTCCAGTCGTCAAACAGAGGCTCTTCTTTCTGTTCTTTCTGTTCGACCACGTGGACGGCGTTGGTCCCGATGTGGGCGGTCTTACCGGTCAGTATGCACGCGGAGACACTGGTGACGGGGTCCTGCCTTTCGTGAATGGCGGCTTGTATAAACACACCAACGACCTCTTCAAAGGTGGCTCGCTTGACGATGTCCGACTCCACCTTTTTAAGACCGTGCCGGGTCATGGGCGTCAGAGTGCCGGTTTGCGTCATCCAGTCCACCAGCAGCAACAAGTGCCGGACGTTGAGGTCGATCCCGTAGTGAGATAATATTTTCTTGATTTCTTTGAGTATTGTAACCCTCGCCGCCTCTATCCCAAACGTCCTGTACATGACGTGGATGTCGTTGCTGTAGACCGTCCGTGCCAAGTCCTCCGGCAACGTGTCCAACAACTTTGACACCCCCAGCGTCGTCTCCACCACTCCGGTACACTTGCACCACTCCGCACCCTCCACCCCGATGGACGAAGGAATGTCCTCCACGTCGCGCCCGGACAGGTAGACGTGGTAGAGCCCGGGCACGTACGCCACTTCAAACCCTCGTGCCCGAAGCGCGTCCACGATGGGGACAGGGTCGCCCTCCGCCTCGATGCGCACCGTGCCCCCCTTGTACTCCCCCGGGTCCGGAAACTCCCAAAAGTCGCTCAGGTCGTCGTCCATGCGGACGTGTTCCGGGTGCAGGGGAACGTAGCGCAGTGCACGGACCATGCCCTTGGCTCGATGGTCTTCCTTGAATGTGTTCAGCGGCGTCTTAATTTTCTTAGAGAGGTTGAGCACTTCCTCCAACCGGGGCAAACCCAGCGTGACGTTCTTGGAACTGACCCCGGCAAAGTGAAACGTGTCCCGCACCGCTATCCCGTTGAGCAGCACCATGTTTTTGGTCTTGTCCACGGTGAGGTCGTAGACGTATTTGTGAGACGACGTGTGCTCCTCTATCTTGACGATCTTGTCCGCTCGGGTGTGTGCCACAATGTCCCCGGTAATGACAATGCCGTCGGACGTCAGGACAGAGTGCCTGCCCAGCTTGCCCAACATCAGACCCAACAAGTCGCGGTGCACCCGACCGCACTTGATTTTGCCGGCGTGCCCCCGCAGCGCCACGTACGTGGACACAAAATCCTCCGCAAACTTGTTGGAACAACCAATGAGGCAGTGCGGCACCTGCCCAAAGTGCAGAAAAGCCAGCACGATGGGTCGGTCCAGGATAACCATGTCGTCGTTGTACAAAATGTGCGTGTACCAGTGCGCGATGCCAGAATGCGCCTTTCGCAGCACCAACCCCGTTTCGGACACACTGCCGCACGCCATGAAGTTGGCGACCATTTTACCGCAGTACAGGTCTCGCTTGTAGAGAGTGGGTATCCTCGCAATGAGAGGGACGTCCATGCCCACCTCGAGCTCGTCCCCGGAGGTAGGGACCCACTTGTGGTCCCGCAGCGTGAGAAACGATTTGGAGACGGTGCACGTCATCGTCCTGCCCGACCGCGTAGTGACCTTGAGCATCGGACCCGGAGGGTGCCGGGTAACCGCAATAAGACGGTTCCACGAGACCCCGCCGTCCTCGTCGATGGTCAGTGCTTTGCCGGTGGTCTCGATGTACTGCGTTTCGGGACCGTTCGGGTCGCAGAGGGTATCGATGAACTCTCCGGCACAGGTATCCACCCCTTGAATGATCAACCACTCGTTGTAGTCCACCGAGTTGAGCGTGCACTGGGTAGCTCGTTCACCGATGCTCTGGGCAGCGACCGCACCCACACACTCCCCGGGGGTGACCCTTGCCTTCTCCAATCGCAACAACGCCTCCGGCATGAGTTCCGGCGGGGCGCGGGCAAGCCAGGACCCCACCAGGTCGGGACCGGGCTCTCCGGGCAGCAGCTCCAACCCCCGACGCTTTGCCATCCGATGCAGGGGGACCGGCAAGTCCACCACTTGGTCGCCCCACCTTGTTTTTTCAATGTGCATGGCGTCCAACCCGTCGTCGCCGTACTTGAACTGAATCAACGTGTCGCCGTCGCGGGCAGACCCGTCCTGGTGCGCGACAATGTTCTCCAGGCACTTCATGAGCCGACGCTCCACGTACCCGGTCTGTGCCGTTTTGATGGCGGTGTCGATCAAACCCTCCCTGCCCGCCATGGCACACATGTACATCTCCTGCGGAGTAAGCCCGTCCAAGTACGTGTGCTGCACGAAACCCCTGGATTCCGGAGAGTTGCACCCCTTCGGGTAGCAGGTCATGGTGCGGTCCGTCCAATCTTTCTTGATCCGGGTCCCCTGCACGTTTTGCTGCCCGATGCAACCCTGGATTTGAGTAATGTTGACTTTCGAACCCTTGGAACCGGCGTAAATCATGGTGTAAAACTGGTTGTCGGTCGTGATCTCCGCCATGGCGGCGGAACCCAGGATGTCTCGACTCTGGTTCAATCGCTGGTTGGTCTCCAACTCGGGCATCCCCTCGACGTCCCGGAACGCCTGGTCCATCTCCTCTCGACACAGGTCTTCCAGCGCACTGGACCGACGGAGGTCGTTGAGACCCACCGTGAACCCACGCAGGTGCAGGTACCGACTCGTAAACTGCTCGATTGCCCAAATGAAGTCGATGGCGGCTTGCGGTCCACAGTCGTTGAAAATGACGTGGATCAAGGACCCGGACGAACACCCCAAGTCCCGCTTCATAAACCTGCCGCTCAGGATCGCACCCCGCCGGATCTCCACACAACCGGAGTACCACACGTCGGGCACGACCAGGCTGAGGATTCGGAGCCCGGTGTACGGCGGGTCAATGGGCTGCTGCGTGACCTGAAAGGCGTCGGCACGGCTCAGCGTTTCCCCGGACAGGAGGTACGCGCCAAGCATGGTGTCCTGAATCACACCGATCACCGGGCGCGACGCCTGGGGCGACACCACTTGGTACTTGACCGCCATGATGGCGGCAGCCTCCGCCTGCGCCTCCAGGGTTTGAGGCACGTGAATGTTCATCTCATCCGAGATATCCCCACACTTTCATGCGGGGGTGGACTGTATCTTAAGCCTTTGGTAACCAAAAACCCATACCCGTTCAGTCTCTGAATGCCTGACCTGTCTCGTAGTCAGTCACACTGCGGATTGTCCAATCTCTTATAGTAATTACCATTGGGTACGGCTATTAACCGTGGTCTCGTATCCAACTTTCGCCGGAACGATGGTCATAAGAGCTCTAAGGAGTTTCCCGCAACAAGGTATGTCGCTGTTCCGTGGAACAATCCGTGGAACAACTAGGGGGAAGCACTCTTTTAAAGCCCCCTGTTGACAGCAATGAGTTTACCATCCTGAAAAAAAAAAGGGTTAGAAGTGGCACAGAGTATACCACAGTATACCACATACTTACGAAGTCCGCGTTGTACGGAGTGGTGCACGCGGCGTTGAAACGAAGCGTGTTGTGCGGCAACACCCGCACCTGGTGCGCCATGATCGACATCTTGTGCAGACTGGGCTGACGGTTGAACAGCACCAAATCACCGTCCTGCAGGGACTGCTCCAACGTCCAACCCACGCGGATCTTGGGCTGGGTGACACTGGTGTCGATGCGAGCGCCGCTAGGCAGCACGGCGTAACGAATCTTTCCCTGCACCAACGCCTCCTTCAACAACGCAAGGTTGTGGTCGGTGACCTTGACGGGCTTGGTCAACGTGCGGGCAATGCTTTGAGGAATACCTATCTCGGAAAGTTTCAAACGGTTGTCGCCGGTGATGACACACCTGCCACTCTGGTCCACACGCTTGCCCATGCAGTGACCCCGCATAGTGCCCTCCTTGCCCTTGATCCTGCCCGCCAACGACGTGTACTCCCTGCGGTTGCTGTTTCTGCGGTTGGTGCCCACCTTGTCGTTGTCCATGTAGCAGGCGACGGCGTGCTGCAACGCTTCGTACCTTTCGTAGGCGACGTGGGCGGGCAGCGTGTCGGCTAGCGCCTTGCTGAGACTGTGGGTCTTGCGGACAATGTTGACGAGGCGGTAGGTCAGGTCGTTCTCGCCCCTCGTCGTGTTGCCAACGGTCAGCGGTGGTCGGATGTGGATGGGAGGCACCGGCAGCACCCGGACGAGAAAACGATCAGCCTCCGGCGGGAAATCCGTCGTCGGACACACTTCCCCGTTTTTGTGGACAGCCAATCCACTCTTCACCCACGTATACTTGCCCTTGATTTTGCCACAAGGACACACCCTTTTCTTTGACACAACACCGCAAGGACAGTGCTGCCGCAAAGTCTGGACCAGAGGCGCAACCATGGCAATGTGGATGAGCGGGATCGGGAAAGAGATGTGACCCCAGTGCCCGGGGCACCCGTGGCGCGTTTGACCACAAAACGCACACGTACCTGCGTGAATGCATCCGAATCGAGGGTCGCGGAGCCCACCCTCGACGGGTACGCCGTTCTGCAAACACTTGGCTTCGGTCACCTCCACCACAGAAGCCTTCAGGATGTCCTCGGCACTCCAGATGGAAAACCCAATGCTGGCAATGTCCATTTTTGGGGTACAATACAGGGTATGCGGGCTCGCCATAAAATTTGATAAACAAGCAGTGCAGGGGCACCTGGATCGCCTCTTTGGGGGTTTTTTTTTGTGCTGACATTCTGAAGGAGAAAAAAGAGAGTAAATGTACAAATAGATAAAATATGGAAATAAGGCGAGTATTCATTCAGTCTTTGAGCCCCCCCCCCTAGCAACCTAGGCTTGAGTACTGTACTTTAAGAACAGTCTTATCCTGCCAGGGGTTTTTTGTGCAGCAACCTAGCAACCTAGGCTTGAGTACTGTACTTTAAGGGCAGTCTTATCCAGCCAGGGGGTTGTACTGTAAGGGGTGCCCCCGAACGCGTCCATGCCGATGGTGTGCACTTTGGGCATGTGCACCCAGGTCAGGGAGGTGCAGCCCGCGAACGCGCGCATGTCGATCTCGGTCACTTTGGGCATGGACACCGTTTTCAGGGAGGTACAGCCAAAGAACGCGTCTTTATCGATGGTGGACACTTTTGGCATGGTCACCGAGGTCAGGGAGGTGCAGCCGGAGAACGCGCTGGAGAAGACGACCAGCCTGTAGTCGTTTCCGGAGTAATCGGAGTCAATGGTGACACCCTTGCCGACCCCGGTGATCTCGAGGTGACCGGATGGTCTCAGACAATTTTCGGTCTGTGCGCCGGTGCACTGATTAGGACACCCGTCTCCCGCCACCGCCGAAAACATCATGGACATTATGAACAGTTTGAACAGTTTGAACAGTTTGAACATTTATGATTAAATTCCTTCCTATATATAGGTAACTCTTTTTTGACTCCAGGTACTTGCCCCGTAAAAGTGCGTGGTCAAAATTTGAATTGAAACATGCCGTGCACCACGTCGCCCAGAGCGTGCACCCAGGTGTCCGAGTGGTTCTTCACAATGTCCACCACCTCGACCCCGGGCGATCCAATCAACTTGGCGTGCCGGCGGATTTCAGACAGGGTGTACAAATCGGCGTGGGCAATGTTTTCCAACAGAGTGCACCACAACGAACGCCGCGCCCGCACAATCTCAAACGCCTCCTGGACCTCGCGCAGAAACAGGGCGTACTCCGGTGAATCCTTGCCCCCCATCATTTGAATCGTGGGGGCGGTGACCCGCAACGGTTGCGTGATTTTAGGGTCGTGCCCAAACATGTAGGAAAAGTCGATGTGGGTCAACTCACCGTTGCAGACCACAATGTTCTGCAGGTGCCGGTCGCCCAGACCAACGATGTACGACAAAATGCACGAACCCACGACAGACCTACGAAACTTGGCTTTCGTGATCTTTGGCGCCGTGTCGGGGAACTGGTTGTAGACGTAGGTACTCAGGCTGTTGCCCAGTTCGTACAGGGTTTTTGACGCCAACATTTGCACCCAACCCCCCCTCGGCGTGACAAAGACCGGGTACACCAGGCATTGGATGCCCATCCCCCGCAACATCCGACACAGGACCATGGTGCACCTGTCCTTCCGAAGGTCGGCGGTCTTGATCAACACTTGGATTTCACCGACAGACGTGTCCAGCGTCACGGCGTGCGGCTTGGACGCCGAACCCAGTTGGACCACCCCCAACACGCGATACACCGTCACGGACGGGTCGTACGGCAGTTTGGCGGGGACAATGGTGGTGGGTCGCACAATACTCCTTTCCACCGCTCGGATCAGGTTGTCCGTCGCTTTGATTTCGTTCTTCGTCTCCGGAGACATCCTTTTCAACAGAGCACGCAACACCCGCTGGTTCCGGTCGTTGGTGGCGTCCGCGGCACACTCAAAGTACAACGCGTACGCAAAGTCAATCCGGACGTGGAGGTCCAGAAGGTCCAGCACGACGTTCGTCTGCAACCACCACGGCATGAAACGCACAATGTCCGACGTCTCGAACCGGTCAAACTGCCGCAACACCCACGCCTTGTACATCTGCAGCACGTGCACGCCGTAGTGGGAGTTCAGGATCTGCACCATGTCCGAACAAGAAACATCGACGTCCTCGTACAAACCCACAATGCACAAACGACGGATTGACCACGGGGTTGCCGAACGGGTTGCCGAACGGGTCCGAAGCAACGTTCGTTCCAATCGAGAGTACTGGACGTGCAACATCTTCTGCGGGATCTGTTGCACGACGCTCGACAGTGTCGCGGTGGCGAGCCTCCACTTCTTGCAGACAGGGGGCATGTCGAACGGCAACAGTGCAAACACCCGCACCAAGTACTCCACGCTCCTCATTGTTCGTATGGAGTCGTGGCAGGGGGCACACACCCGCTGCTGCCCCTCCCACCGGTCCCTGGCGAACGAGGGGATGGCGGCTTTGCCAGAGGTGCACTGGTCGCAAAAAATATGTCCACACTTGCGACAGTGGTGTCTTCGAGTCAACAAAGAAAAAACTTTGCCACAGGAGCACTGGTTGACAGTGTGATCGGCAATCCACATTAAACCTACCCTATATAAGCAGCGAAATAATGTATAAATAATGACTTCTGCCGAACCAAAAGATTCTACCTGGGACACCTACTTTGGAAAACCCGTCATTCCTTACGAACGCGCGGACAACCAACTCTCTCACGAGACGTACAATCTGCCCAAAGCGTACGAGGGCAAAAACAAACATTTGGAGGACGTCCTGGACTTCATGATTCGCAAGGAGGACGAGTTCTACACCAGCAAACTCTTGCCGTGGTCGTACACCGATGAACTCCACGTCCAATGGGAAATCTTTCGGTTTAACCGCACATTGATGGACGTCGAACCCGAACAGGGGATCCCACGACTCGTCACCGCCGAGACAGAAAGCCGATCGGACAACCTTCTCCGCAGAGGTCTGGCGTTCATCATTGAACACGGGTTCATGACCACAGACAGAGGACGCCGACACTTCATGATGAACCTGCAGCAAATCACCGACGCCGTGCACACCACCGCCTACTTTGGGGTCATGCACGCCTTGCTCTCCACCAAACAACACTACAAGTCGTGGCTCAGAGAAACAGACCGCACCGCCAAAAAACCCAGAAATTTACTGCGACACGAACGCAACAACTGGGCGTGCGTCCAAAAAACACACAAAGGACTCTACGTACTGGACGCCGAACTCAAACACCAAATGAAAAAAAACGGCGTCGTCCCCAACGTCTGGGTCTTCCCACCCAAAATGTCCATCTACTTGGACATGGCACCCATTGAGCAGACCGAGTACAGATTAAAAGGTCCACAGGCTGCCGGAAACTTGGAGGACGACCGAACCGGAAAGGGCGTTCGGTGGAGAGACACAGACGTCTTCGAAGCGGCGACGTTCGACATTGATTTCGTCAACGACGACCACGATCTGCTGCAAAGAATGAGACAGTGCGGCGAGTTCTTTATCATCCCGGACGGTGAACACGCCATCAAAATCTTTTCCGCCGACCACGACGAGTTTAAAACAATCAGTTACGACCACGCCTACTCGAGAGCATTGAACCACCAGTACGAAAAACGCTCGTCACATCCTCCTATTGCGGGAATTAGATCCCGTATCACGTTTGGAGCAGGCGACGAAGCGACGAAAATGTTCAAACAACATGTGGGTAACAAGATTTCACAAGCGGCGGGGAAATTTTTATTGGACATTCAAAAGAAACCTGGTTTGAAACCTAAGTTTGCTAAGGAATTCGATTTAAAAGATGATAAATATGCTAAGAAAGTTCAAGAAGTGGACAGCACACCCACTACCCCACAAGAGTTGGGTAGACTCAAACAAGAATTTTCTGGTTCACAACTACCAACTGTTATTGGTATGCCAAGTCTTTCCACTTTGGCAGACGTTTTTTGGTGTTGCAGCGAGGCAGACGTGGAAAAACATTTAAAACAAATATTGTCTCTCTTTGAAAGACAAGCAAAAACACTTATTGAAGGATTAACTAAGACAGCAGGACCTTGGGACAAAATCAAAGCTTTGCGGCTGCTACTTGGTCAGTTTTACGGGTTTGCCAGAGCCAGTTGGGCTCTTGACGAAAAAGAAGAAGAAGACAAGATCGAGGACACGAAAAAAGGCAAAGACATCCTCATTTTTCGCCCGTTCCAGACCTACCGCATGAGTTCCGCCATTTTAGCTGCCGGCGGCAGAGACCTCGGCGAAACCTTTCACGGGCACCATGATTTTCAACTCTCGGACGACATCATTCGCAAAGTGCACGTCGGACACTACACCCACTACAGCAAGAGCGTCGTCAAACAACCCAAACGATACGCCATTGCCGAAGACGTCTTTGCACAGGGGTACGTGTCGGGCGAGGGAGTGGACTTTTTCACCGAAGACACTCTGCATGAGGCGTTTCGCAGCGGTGAAATCGGCACCCCCGACTGCAAACCGTCTCTCGTCTCGTGGGTCATCGAAAAGGGGTGCGAAGCAACCGTGTTGGACATGATGGGCGAGTTTTCAGACCAGTACTCGGAGTACGGCGCAAGTGATTTTACGTACAGTCCCAGACTCAAAGAACTGTTACTGGATTGCAGCCTCAACAGAGAAGGCGTCGACGACGATGTCTTTTTGAGCGACCAGTACGTAGACAATACACTGTGCTTCAGAGGCAAACAGTTCACACAGAGAGCTCCCGGAGCCGAGTTTGTCTGCACCAGCTTGGGGCACGGGCATTGGAAGGGATTGACCTATTCAGGGTGCATGAACGTGAGAGAGGGGACCATCATGACCACGGACCACGTACAACATCAAGTAGGACAGAAACTAAACTAATGAAAGTATTTACTAAACACACCTCTACTCTTCTTTGCATGGCAGTTGGCACACAGTGCCTGGCAGTTGTCCGCAATATCCTCACCACCCCTACTCAGTTCCACGACGTGGTCAATGTCCATGGCTTTTGGATGCAACAAATCCAGACAGACCGCACATTTGTACTCTTGTCGGTACGCTATTTCCCAACGGTGCTTGGTAGAGTACTGCCGTTTGGGCTTGAGCGCCGCCAGGACAGACTGTACCACCTGCAACTGCCCGTAAGAACAACCGTCCGAGTACCATCGCAGAAACTTCTGCAAAGAACCCTTGGTCATCCAGGTACCGTCAATGGACAACGTACCGGGAAACTGGTCAAACTTGAGTTGCAGCGCACACGGCTCCACACTGTTAAGAGACCACTGCACGGTTTTCCAGTCGTACCACATTTGATTATCCCGGTACACACAACAGAGGTCCATTCTTGTAGATTTTTTAGGGTATATATAGACAACCATTAAGTAAAAATGTCAGACACGTCGAGCACGTCGAGCACGTCGAGCACGTCGAGCACACCAAGTACGCCGGACACACCAAGCACGCCGGACACGGACACGCAGGACACGGACACACCAAGCACGTCGGACATGAGTAGAAGGCGATTACTACAACCAGTTAGAACATTTGATAACCAATCATACGATACGTTAGGGGAACAGGTATCTTTTTTCAGACTTTTCGATCTATGGAAATTTAATCTTATTAATAGAAGAACAAACGTCATGATAAACGACATGCGGGAACAAAAAAGGGATAGTCGCATATTCAAGGTCCCAGAATATGGTTCCTTAGAGGATGCAATGAAGTTTGCACATCACATACAACTTACTACACTCATGTACACAAGACAAAACCCATTCGTAATTCAAATTACCGGTAATCAAAAATTATACAACGAACTGGAGGAAAACGAACTGGAGGACCTCCCGGAAGCCCCGGAGTTTCACACATTAAGAATTTACGGTGACTATGTCCATATTATTGGCATTAAACAAAATAAAATAAAACCAGTTTTAACAGGCACGTTTAAATTTGTTGGATCCAGTGCCGGTGCATGCCACCTCACCATTCAAAATCTAGACATGAAAGGGGGTCTCGGTTGTAAGTTTCAACATGCTACTGTTACAATGGTCAACGTCAATGTACAAAACAGTGGTCAACATGGTGTTAGAGTAGAGAATGGTGACATTACATTAAAACAGTGTATATTTAGTGGAAATGGGTATTGGGGACTATATGTACAAGGCAGTGTCTTAGCTTCGGACTGTCGTTTTGAAGGAAATTCTTGGGGCGGTGTGCGACTTGAATCGTTAAAATCATTAAACTCACAATTACAACCAACATTTTCAGAATTCAAGAAATGCATTTTCAAAAACAACACGTTTCAGACGTTTGAAGGTGTCATATTGAAATATGGGTTGCGCGTTCAAAGTAACGTGTATCTGTGGCAATGCTATCTAGACAAAATTCATGCAGACATGTATAGATCATGGACAAAAGAGTTGTCGACTACAATATTTCAATATGATTCAACCATACCAGAAGCCTTTTTAGATGAGGAACAGACTAACCCCACTCACAACTTGATATTAGCAAACGGTTCTATAATAAAAGAATGTTCCGAAACAGAATACAACATACGGGTGAAGGTCCAAACCAACAAGACCAAGACAAAGACCGAGACCAAGACCGAGACCAAGGAGACCAAGGAGACCAAACTCAGACTTTAAGGTTCCACATAGGGTTATTTAGGGCTCCTATTTAGGGCTTGGACACATAACACAATGGGATGCCTCGCTTCCATTTATTCCAAAACAACGACCGACGTCATCACAGAGTTAAAACAGTTAGACATGTCGCTGCGAGAAATGGTCTACAAGTACGACATACAACTGGAAAAAATTAACAACGAACTAAAAATAAAGGTAGCGGAAAAGGCACCCAAAGACAGACTCATGGTACTCCTGCGACAACGCAAAGTTCTTAGGAATTATTTAACACAATGCGAAAACCGCATGACCGTCTGCACACAGAAACAGTGCTCGCTCGAACAGTTGGAGATCACCAAAATGCAACTGGACGCCATCAAAAGCACAAGCAAAATATTCAAACGGTTCACAAACAGACACACAGTGGAAAAGGTAGAACAACTGCAGGAGTCCATGTGCGCACTGCAGGACGACATGATGGACATCTCAGATATTTTAAACCAACCCACACTCGACGATTTGGACGTGGAGGACGAACTGGAGGAACTGATGGCACTCGTGGGCACGGACACCACGGACACCACGGACATCACAGACATCACAGACACCACGGGCACAGAGTTTCCAGACACCCCGGAGTTCCCGGTCTCGGTCTCGGACACAGACACAGAATCGGACGAGAGAGTACTGTTAGCTATTTAACAAAAATTTCTAGTATCCACCACGAGGTTTATGATAATCATCCACCCAAGCAATGTTTTAGTGACTAAACTGTTAGCAACGTATACCATCTCTATCAACACGTTCAATTTCATTCCACAAACCTTCTTTGGGTCCTTTGGGTTTGGCACACATTCGGGTTTGAAAAACAAATGCAAAGGGTACTTGTACCACAATTGCACGAACTGCGTGACCCCAAAAATATTGTACAATCCAAACACCACAAAAATTGCCACCGTCACCCAATCCGGTGGTCCCACGTCCGACTCACGCACACTCACAAAATACTGTTTGAGAATTACTCCCACGTACGCCGACAACATCGTCACCCATCCAGTAAGGTGCGCAATCCAACCAATCCGGCGCGTCGTCAGGCGCTCCACCAACTGGTCGTCAAACAACAACTCCGCAATCAGTCCCAACATCATGGTCACAAAAGTCAACGACGCCACAGCCAACATGGCGTAAAACTCGTCTATGCCAGACACCAAAGCTATGCAGACCAACATAATCGTTGCGGACAAGGAGTACTCGACAAACCGCAGCGGGTTCACACCACGCTGCTTGATGTTGGTGACATAGTCCCTAGAAAACCCGGTGTAACCCTGGAAAAGAGCAGAAAGAATGTGAAAAGCAAAAATCAACCACAACAACGACAAGGACATCATAGATACCTTGTCGCGGGGATTCACCAGAAATGTACCCTCACTCCCTTCCACAATGTACTGGTTGGGTGGGCACGGGGCAGTGCTGTTGTAGGGTGTCCAAGACGCGTACGTGTCGTAAATTTGGTACTGCTTGTCATCACCAATCACCAACGTCAGTACGGCGTTGAACAAGTGACCGCCCGCCGCTACCCAGTTGACAATTTCAAAAGATTCAGTCGCGCACGGCACATGTGGAACTTCTGTCACTGGCACAGCTTTCAATTCACTCAACAAAGGTACTGTCTCCGGCACTGCCTCCGGCAAAGGTGGCAAAGGTGGCACAGATGGGTCATTAGACAAAGGTCGCAGTCGTAACTTTACACGCATTCCAATGGTTCCAATGGTGCGACACTCACTTATATACTGCTTTTTTTTGGACAATTAAAAACGAATCATGTCCACGTCCACGTCCACGTCCACGGGTTCACTAATCGTTTTGATTTGATTGTCAACATGTTCAGCACAGGTGGAGAAGTTGTCTCTGGTCAGAGGGTAGACCAGCAGAATTCTGGAACCATTAGATGCTTTCAACTCGTAATCTTGGTAGGGACGATTTCTTCTTCTTTTACAATTGTCGTGCACTCTTGTATTGACCAATGTGACACAAGCACCGTGCCATGCAGCCACTCCACTCCTTCCACATTGCCGCACTTCCACGTTGGTACATCGGGCGTCGATACCGTACGCTAACACACCATCACCACCACACTGATCCACAAGGACATCTTCCATCGTAAACGAAGAATATCCACGCACTGCAGTGCCATTCGCTCGACGCAGTGTCAGGTGTTGCAGGTGGCATGTACCAATCCTTTTGTTGAACCTTATCCCTCCCATGATCACGATTTTCTCTCGCACCACCCTCGGGTCACCCACAATGGTCACGGCGGAACAAATATTCAAATACTCATTGATCCAGTGTTCCCCTCTCCCCAACACGATCGTTGTCTTCGTTTCGTCTTCGTTCACCCAATCCACCGCTCCCTCCAACGTACATTGTCCACGCACAAACACGGTGCCGGAGATCTGACCCCTGTCCAACGCTTCTATAAATAAACGGTGCACGGCTCTATTCGTACGACTTGCAATTACATACTCTTTGTAAGAAAAAAATGCAGTGATTTGTACACGCTGCCATGAAGGCAGCGTGGGTCGCTTTGGGCGGGGCACTTTTGGGCGGGGCACTTTTGTCTCGGACTTTGTCTCGGACATTTTTTTTACTAAAAATGCAACAGTTTATAGGTGCTTGTGTGATTTTATTGATTATACAATGTATCGGAGTTTTCTGACATTTTAACATTAAGGTTTATGTCGCCATATAATGCACTTAAAGCCACCAAATTTTGCTTTTTTTACAATACGCTTGAAGCCCCACATAACCTCTGGACCCCCTCCTTAAGTGCCTTATTTTGACGCGATAAAGCATGCCCCGGAAAAAACATCTCAAAAAAACGGAAAAATACCCCGGTAACCCCCTTATATGAACCTAATCTATACATAGGGTTAATTAGCAAAAAAACACCATATTTCTATTTCTCCTATATATAGACTTGAAACCCTTAAACCCCTTATATGAGCACACCCCCTCACAGGTACTTTTTTATGCTATGAGATTATTTCTCTCACTTGCAAAAAAAGTACCCATATAAGGCACTTAAGGGTTTTAGGTCTATATATAGGATTAATACAAATATAGTGATAAAATAGTAATTAACTCTATATATAGATTAGGTTCATATAAGGGGGTTAAGAGGTCAAAAAGTAAAAATTCCCTGGGTGGTCTACCCCCCACTGGTTTTGGTCGCCAAATAAGGCACTTAAGCCCCAAATTTTACACTTTTTTAGCAAGTGAAAGAAATAATCTCATAGCAAAAAAAAGTGAAGCCCCTTGAAACCTCTGGACCCCTAATCCTTAAACCCCTTATTTTGACGCGATAAAGCATGCCCCGGAAAAAACATCTCAAAAAAACGTAAAAATACCCCGGTAACCCCCTTATATGAACCTAATCTATACATAGGGTTAATTAGCAAAAAAACACCATATTTCTATTTCTCCTATATATAGACTTGAAACCCTTAAACCCCTTATATGAGCACAC
>Ga0209709_10000276_pt1 | contig 49352 bp, 67 predicted proteins | sample ArcticOcean_MG_C_2_FD_187435 | JGI IMG/M metagenome (GOLD analysis project Ga0209709, IMG submission 187435) | Marine microbial communities from western Arctic Ocean - ArcticOcean_MG_CB4_136 (SPAdes) (version 2) | ecosystem: Environmental > Aquatic > Marine > Oceanic | place: Arctic Ocean... | reverse complement strand
AACACAATGTTTAAAAGTCTTTATATATACAAAAAAATCCAGATTAAAAGTGTTGCATAAATACCACAAGTTATTGATTATGTTGTATAATAGCAACAGTTAATATATATATAAAGGTCATATAGTTTGACCTAAATATTGTAAACTAGTGTCATAATTTTGACACAATTTAAAGGTAGACTTCAAGAGAAGGATATACCTTAGATAATAGGTCATAGGTTCTTACCTATATATATAGTATTGATAATGATTATCAATATCATTCTAAGGTATGCGAGGGGCATAGGGCAGGTACCACCCCCCCACCCCCCCCCATATATATGAATGTCGTACAAAATAACCCAACAGTAGTGTTAACCAGTAGTTGGCCCACTTCAAAGTCAGGTAATGTAATTAGGAAATCTAGGGAATAAAGGGGAAAGAACTAAAAGATGTTAACCAGTACCTCGCCTTACGTTAACTCCTGTCGGAGCTTACGGATTCTAGGTTGGATTGGTCGCCGCCTGTAGTTACGATGGAATGGTTGTTATGAATTGAATAATTCTATATAGGTATATAACCGCCCCAGGGGTTAATTATATTATACAGGTAAATATCGGTTTTGTCAATAAGAAAATTTATTATTATTTACTTGACAAATTGTTAACTAGATGTTATAATAGTAGTATGAGTTTTTTACAAACAACCGATAACAAAAAGAAAAGAAAACTAACTGAGAAACAAGAGAAGTTCTTATCATCTCTAGCTGGCGAAGCTAAAGGTGATGCTAGAACAGCTTTATCCCTGGCTGGGTACGAACAGACTTCTTACTATGCAGTACTAGATTCCCTTAAGGAAGAGGTAGTGGATGTAGCTAATAGTATACTAGCCCACAGTGCACCAAAAGCTGCCGCTAAGTTAGTAGAAGTTCTAGATAGTGATGCTCCAATACCACAGGTAGGAGCTAAGATACAAGCTGCTCAGACTTTATTAGATAGAGTAGGTATTAGTAAACGTGAAAGACTTGAGGTTAGTCACAATCATCAGGGTGGTATTTTCTTATTGCCTGACAAAGAAACAATAACAATCAATGCTCAAGAAGCTGAGTATGAGGAGATAAATAAAAGTGAAACGTAAGACTAGTTCTACTATACCCTTTGGTTATAAAGAAGTTACAGATAAACAAGGCTACATAGAAGAGATACCAGTACAACTAGAAGCACTAGACAAAGCTAAGAAGAACATATTGAATGGGGCGTTATCCTTACGAGGTGCCGCCGAGCTAATAGAATTTGAGACAGGACGTAGTATATCTGCAGTTGGGCTAAAGAAGATAGTTGATAAAGAAAGAAAGAATAGTTTACTAGCTAAGCAAGCATGACTGACCCAGTAATAGAAAAAAAGAAACCTGGTAGACCCAAGGGTTCAACAGGTACTAGAACTTTATCTAGAGAGCATCAAGCTAGGCTACAAGCAACTAGAGAACTAAAGGCTAAAAAGAAAAAGATTGGGAAGCTAGAAATAAAGCTTTCACAAGAACGAGGAAAGTTTAGAGATAAGAAGGAAGCCTTAACCGCTCCTGTCTTAACAGAAACAACCAAGGAAAACCTACCTTTAAAGGTTAGACAATTTATAGAAGAGAACAAAGAGTCAATTGTTTTCAGACCAAACCCTGGACCACAAACAGATTTCTTAGCTGCGGCTGAGCAAGATGTATTATATGGTGGAGCTGCAGGTGGTGGTAAGTCTTACGCTATGTTAGTAGACCCTTTAAGGTTTATGCATAGACCTAGCCACAGGGCTTTGTTGCTAAGACGTTCTATGCCAGAACTAAGAGAACTTATAGATAAATCAAGAGAGCTGTATCCAAAAGCTTTTGTTGGTGCTAAGTTTAGAGAAGTAGAAAAGATTTGGAGATTCCCAAGTGGGGCTATGCTTGAGTTCGGATACCTTGACAGAGATGCTGATGTATACCGATATCAAGGACAAGCCTACAGTTGGATAGGGATAGATGAGTTAACTCAGTATCCTACAGAGTTCCCCCTTCAGTATTTGCAATCACGTTTGAGAACAACCGACCCAGAAATCAAGACTTATATACGGTGTACTGCAAACCCTGGAGGAGTTGGAGGTAATTGGGTACGAAAAAGATATCTAGAACCTTCACCATCTAATGAAAGCTTTAAAGGCCCTGATGGTTTAACTCGTAAATTTATACCAGCAAGACTTGAGGATAATCCTTATCTTGCTTCTGATGGACGCTATGAGCAAATGCTTATGTCGTTACCACCAATACAAAGACGACAGTTACTAGAAGGTAACTGGAATGTTAGTGAAGGTGCTGCTTTTGTTGAGTTTGATACTGAGAAACATATCATACCACCATTCCAAATACCATACCACTGGCAAAAGTATAAAGGCATTGACTATGGTTATGCAGCTGAGTCTTGTGTTGTATGGGCAACAGTAGACCCAGAAGATGATACTATTATTATTTATCGTGAGTTATATCAAAAAGGATTAACTGGTGATGACCTTGGTGAATTAATTACTGAGATGGAACGAGATGAACGTAGGAGTATACCAGGAGTTCTTGACGGAGCTGCTTGGAATCGTACAGGAGTTGGTGGCCCTACAGTAGGAGAAACCCTAGTAAGAGCTGGACATAAACTAAGACCAGCAGATAAAAATAGAATACAAGGTAAGATACAAATACATGAAAAACTTAAAGCTAGTAGAGATACTGGCAGACCTAAGCTACAAATTATGACTAACTGTGTTAATTTAATTAGAGAACTACAGACTATTCCTATTGACCCTAACAGGCCAGAGGATGTTGACACTAAAGCATCTGACCATGCTTATGATGCCTTAAGATATTTAGTTATGTCTAGACCAAGAATGCCTAGTACATATAGAGAAATGGGTGAGATAAAAAGGTTCACACCTTCTGACCCAACATTTGGATATTAACAATATGCCCACCTACACATTTCAAAATAAGAAAACAAAAGAGGTATACGATATTGTTATGACCTACGATGAGTTTGTTAAGTATAATAGGAAACGCAGCGTGGAAAGAATCCTAAAGCCAGCTAAGGTTTTTAGGTTAAACGATGGAGGAGCGGAGTCTCAATTCAGAGAATGGTGTCATCAATCTGCAGGAGATGTAGACACCAGCAAATCCAATAACTTTAGACAATCGAAAGAGGAGTATTTATTTTCAGATGTTAAAGATAAATAAAAATAATGAACTAAATGGTAAACAAGTAAAAGTAGGCTTTGCTACTATTGATATAAAGGAACAGTCTCCTCAGTTTAAAAAAGATAATATGACTGATTGTTATGGTCAGTATACTCATAGAGAGAATCAAATTGAGATACAGCCTGGGCTTTCTAACATAGATGAAGCCAATACTTTACTACATGAGATACTTCATGTATGTGTTTATATCTCATCGTTAAGCCAAGATGGTCAGCCACTAGCTAGTGATAATGATGAAGAAGTAACAGTTAATAGTTTAACTAACTACTTAATACAAGTATTTATAGATAATAAGTGGTTATTACCATATTTAAATAAGAAACTACTTGACAAGTAGGCTATATGACTGTATAATAGAAACTAAGATATTTTTATATATTATATATAATGGGGATTTATGGACGAAGATAACAAAAGTATTCAAGACAAGTCAATAGAAGAAATAGCTAGAGAACAGGAAGCAACTAAGCTTTCTGCTTATATCTATAATAAATTCTTTGACTGTGAAACTTCTCGTAGAAGCGATGAGGAAAGATGGCTAGAAGCTTATCATAATTATCGGGGTAAGTACTACAAAGATGTTAAGTTTAGAGACCATGAAAAGTCTAGAGTATTCGTAAAAGTTACTAAAACTAAAGTATTAGCAGCATATGGACAGATAACTGATGTTCTATTTTCTGCCAACAAGTTTCCCATCTCTGTACAAGAGACCAGAATACCAGAAGGCATAGCAACATTTGCTCACCTTAATCCCCTAAAAGAGCAATTAGGTGACGGTCTTCAGCAACCAGCTCCAAATATGGAAGCTGATGCTAATAGCGAGACTCCTGCCCCCACACCTGATATTGCTCCACTGGGCTTTGAAGGAGATGGGAATACCCTGGAACCTGGAAGTACTTTCCAAGATGTAGAGGATAAATTTTTATCTTCTCTTTCAAAAGAATATGAAGGTGCTGAATTAGAAGAAGGACCAGCTCCTCTTCCTGAAATGCCACAGATTAAACCTGCACAAATAGCAGCTCGTCGCATGGAAAGATTAATGCACGATGAGATAGAAGAATCACATGGTGGTACAGAACTAAGAAATTCAATATTTGAATCAGTACTATTAGGTACTGGAATTATAAAAGGACCCTTTACTTTTAATAAGACTCTTCATTCTTATGATAGAGATGAAGATGGTAAAAGAACTTATAGTCCTTCAACAGTTAAAGTTCCTAAACTTGAGTATGTAAGTTTATGGGATTTTTATCCTGACCCTAATGCAAGAGATATCGAAGAGTGTGAGTTTACAATTCAACGACATAAATTTAATAGAAATCAATTAAGGAATTTATTAAACCGACCCTTCTTTAATAAAAAGGCTATTCTTGAAACTTTACAAGATGGTCCTAACTACCAAGAGAGAAGCTATGAATCAAGTTTAGATTCAGGTGAGAGTAATGTAAATAATAATAATGCTTCTCGTTTTGAAGTATTAGAATACTGGGGTATTGTTGATAAGACTACTCTTGAAGAGTCTGGTATGATTATTCCAGATGAGTTTACAGAAGAAGATGAATTACAAATTAATGCTTGGGTAACAAACAATAGAGTGTTACGAATGGTTGTTAATCCATTTAAACCTTATCGTATTCCTTACCATGCATTTCCGTATGAAAAGAATCCTTATAATTTCTTTGGTATCGGTGTTCCAGAAAACATGGCAGATGCTCAAGCAATTATGAATGGACATGCAAGAATGGCAATTGACAATCTTGCATTATCAGGTTCACTAGTATTTGATATTGACGAATCAGCTCTTGTAGCTGGACAATCAATGGATGTGTATCCTGGAAAAATATTTAGAAGACAAGCAGGTATGCCTGGACAAGCCATACATGGACTTAAGTTTCCTAACACATCTACTGAGAACATGATGATGTTTGATAAGTTTAGACAACTTGCTGATGAGTCAACAGGAATTCCGTCGTATTCACACGGACAAACTGGAGTGCAGAGTATGACAAGAACTGCATCTGGTATGTCTATGTTGTTGAGTGCAGCGAACTTAAACGTAAAAACTGTTATTAAAAACATTGATGACTACTTACTAAGACCTCTTGGTGAAAGTTTCTTTCAATGGAACATGCAGTTTTATGAGGGCGAACTAAACATTGAAGGTGATTTAGAGATTAAAGCAACAGGTACTTCAAGCTTGATGCAAAAAGAAGTAAGGTCTCAAAGACTAACAATGTTCTTACAAACAGTACAGAATCCTGCAATTGCACCATTTGTTAAGATATCTGAAATTATAAAAGAACTAGCTTATAGCTTAGACCTAGACCCAGACGAAGTTATTAACGACCCTGCGGCAGCTGAGATATACGCTAAAATTATAGGATTACAGAACAATGCTCAGCAACAAGGAAACTCAGACTCTACATCAACTAACGGCCAGCCCCCAATGGATGGTTCTCAAGGATTACCTCCTGAAGCTTCAGGCACTGACAGTCAAGGAACTGGCAATGGCACAATCGGAACAGGCAATGTTTCGCAGCCAGGGGAAATGGAATTTACTGGAACAGCTAATACACCTTCAGGAATCAACTAGAAATAATACTAACAACTAACAAAGGGAAAATTAAAATGACTAGCGATACTAAAGGAATAGATAAAAGATATTTACAAGTAACATCTATATATGACTTAGATAATACATTATTAGGTTATAAGGATAGTTATAGTGGTAGTGATAAAATTATACCAATAAGCTTAAATAAAGGCGGTTCTGTTACTAAAGATAAAAAGGGAATTAAGAAGTAATGCTTGGCAAGCCTCCTAAAAAACAAAAAGTAAAAGGTTTTAGTATGGGTGGTTCTGTTATGCCAGAAAATACTGAAAGACCTGGACAATTATTTGCTGACCAGATGACTACCTATGGTATACATAATTTATTAAAAGCAAATAAAAAACACACACGAAAAGGTTAACTAATGGGTAATCCTATTAAAGTAAGTGGTAGTTATTCAGGTAAAGGAACTAACTATACTAAAGCTACTTTAGGTAATAATAAAAATAATATTAGTTTAGACACAAACAAATTTATAGGAGCTAATTTTAATAAAAATAATTTTAGTTTAAGTGCTGGTTACAATCTTGAAACAAACAATCGTGGAGCACAAGTTAAATTTAGTTTTAATAAAGGTGGCTTAGCAAAGAAAAAAGGTAAAAAATAAAATGGCAACACCAGGATACGCAGCTCTCTATAGAGTACCAGGAGCACAACAAAGTTCAGTAATGGATTCTGCTCCAGAAGAAAATATAGGAGAAGATAAAGCTCCGACTATGGGTTTACAAACTCCAGGTGTACCTGATGAAGTAAGAAGTAATGGTCAACCTCAAATGATGTTTGACCCTTCTAGAGCTAGATATGCTTATGGTGGCATGGCTCAAGGACAAGAAAAGATTTTAGATGATGTAGGTTATCGTGCCTACGAAGATGGTGGTATGGTTATTCCAGAATTACAAGGTGAAGGCATGCCTATTGATTTAATGGAAGACGAACCTATGATGATGATGGAAGAAGAAGACATGACTATGGAAGAAGACATGGCAAATTCAATGGACAGAGAAGAAGCAGAAGAGTTAACTGTCGGTATTGATACTGCTAATCTAACATCACAAGATGAAGAAATATTAGAAGAAGCTATTAGTATGCACCCAGAATTATTAGATATAATTCCTAAGATGATACTAGCAACAAATGAATTTACTGGTGAAGGCGAAGTCGAAGGACCAGGAACAGAAACATCAGACTCAATCCCTGCAAGATTATCAGACGGAGAGTTTGTCTTTACAGCTAAATCAGTTAAACATTTAGGTGTAGATAAACTTCGTAAGATGATGTCAAAAGCAGAGAATGATTACGATAAAGATATGAATGTCCAAGATGAACAACAAATGGAATCAGTAGATGACATTGTTCCTGCGGACGTCATGAGTGCTGCTCGTGGTGGTTTATTAAAAAACCCCTACAAGTAGAACTTTATAAATAAAGCTACCCTGTTAATCACTGAGGCACTTTATTTTCGGCTACTCTTGCAATCCCGCAAGACCCCACAATAACAAACGAAAGGTGATTAAAAATGACAGATAGTAATGAGAACCCTCTTTTGAAAAAAAGAACTACTTCTCAGAAGAACGAAACACAAGAAGCTAATCCATATAATCAAAGAAAAGATTATCTTGACTATGATGCTATGGAAGACGCAGCGAATAAACCATACGAAGGTGCAAATGATTCAATGGGTTATAAAAAATCCAATCCTAATGTAGTTGTGGATACAATGATAGACACAATAGAAGCTACTCAGGAAGAACAAGACACACCTCAAGAAAATCAACCTTATAAAAAAGTTGACTATAAAAAAAGGTATGACGATTTAAAAAAACATTACGATACTAAAGTAAATACTTTTAAACAAAAAGAAGAAGAACTACACGCACAGTTAAGAGCTAATCGACCAAAGTATAAAGCTCCTAAAAGTGCAGAAGAACTTCAAGAGTTTAGAAAAAATTATCCAGATGTATATGATGTTGTTGAATCAGTAGCTCATACCCAAACTTCTAAAGAACTTGAAGATTTAAAAGAAGAATTAAAAATTCTTCGTAATAAAAATCTAGAGATTTCTTCTAAAGAAGCAGAGTTAACTTTGGAAAAGTATCACCCAGATTTCTCAGAGATTAGAGAATCCGATGAGTTTCATCAATGGGCTGATAAACAACCAGAAGAAATAAAAGGTTGGATTTACAGTAATGGTTCAAACGCTACGCTAGCTGCTCGTGCTATCGACCTTTTCAAACAGGACGTCGGCAAGTTGAAATCTACTAACAAACAAGAGCTATCAGGCGATTTAGTATCTTCTTCAGAAATGATAAAGGTAAAAAATAGTAAAGAGATAGGTTATGGGAGTAAGAAGATGTATACTCGTTCACAAATTGCGGCTATGTCTCAAAGTGAATTTGATAAGAATGAACAAGCTATTACAGAAGCTATGTCTGAAGGACGTGTCATTAATGATATGGACAGAGGTTATGGTGGTAGTGGCAATCCTAACTATTAAATTTATTAAAGATTAGTTGCTTACTTAAACAACAACCAACAAGGAGGAAGTAATGGGTACATTACAAAATGCGGGTAACGCAAACGCTTCCAACTTTAACGTTGGCACTTCAGGTCAAACCAATGAATTTTGGGTTCCTGAAATTTTCTCGAAAAAGATTCAAAACTATTTCAGAAAAGCTAGTGTTATTGAAGCGATTACGAATACCGACTACGCAGGTGAAATTAGTACTTACGGTGATACCGTTAAGATTATTAAAGAACCTACTGTAACTGTTGCGGCTTATACAAGAGCTGCAGCAACTACAAAACAATACCTTACTGATGCCGAAGCGACACTTGTTATTGATAAAGCAAACTCATTTAAGTTTATTATCGATGACATTGAGGAAAAAATGTCTCATGTCAATTTCGCATCTGTAGGAGCAAGCTCAGCGGCTTACACACTAAAAGACACAATGGACAGCGAAGTAATTGCTGCTATGTTCGCTGGAGTTTCAACAAGTGCACCAGACCATCAAATTGGTACTGATAGTGCAACTGCTGATTCTACAATGACACATGCAACAAACTCTGTTGACTTGGGCTATGGTACTGGAGAAATTACTCCATTAACATTAATGTCTAGAATGGCGAGAACATTGGATGATTCCAATATTCCAGAAGAAGGACGTTGGTTCTTAGCAGACCCTAGATTCTACGAAGAACTAGCTGCTGAAGATTCTAAACTTATGTCTTCTGACTTCAACCAAGGTGATGGTGGTGTGCGTAACGGTTTAGTAGCATCAGGAATGATTAGAGGATTTAAAATGTATAAATCTAATAACATTGCTGCTGTATCTAACTGTACTGGTAAAGCTTTATGTGGACACATAAGCTCTACTGCTACTGCACAATCTATCCTTAACATTGAAACTCTTAGAGACCATGACACTTTTGGTGACATCATAAGAGGACTTCATGTTTATGGAAGAAGTGTTCTTAGAGATGACGCTATTATAAGTGCATTCTATAAGATTGACTAAGCAATAAATTAGAAGGGGCGATTAAGTTCGCCCTTTCTTTTTAAAGAAAATTAAATATGGCCGCTCCCTTTAGAACATACCTTGACTTAACTAATACTGTTATTAGAGAACTCAATGAAGTAGAATTAACAGCAGGAACTTTTACATCTGCAGTAGGTCTACAAAAATATATTAAAGATGCTATTAACAGAGCATATTTTGATATTTGTACTGCAGAAGATAAGTGGAGTTTTTTAAGTGCAGGTGACCCATCTAACAATTACTATGGTAACACTAGTATTGAGACAGCTGCTGGAACTAGATGGTATGATTTAAGAAGTTCTCAAACAATTGTAAACGAATATAGTTTTATTGATTGGGATAATATAGTTGTCACAGAAGAAGGAGTATCTGGTAAGACAGCTCCATTTGAGATTAATAGACTACAGCCAATGTCTATAAACAGTTGGCAAGGAACTTACGGTATTGAAGAAGCTAGAGATAAAAGTGATACACAATCATATGGTATACCGAAAAGAGTTATAAGAATTCCAGAAAATAATAAACTTGGGTTATCCCCAATACCTGACGGTGTATATAAAATTTATTTTTATGCATATAGTCAACCAACAGAATTATCAGCACATGGAGATACAGTTGTTTTTCCTAAACAATACACACCTGTTTTATTAGCAAGAACTAGGTACTATGTACATCAATTTAAAGACAATATGTCGCAAGCACAATTAGCCGATGTGGAATATAATAAAGGTATACGAAGTATGAGAGAACAACTCATCGAGCCTTTCCCTGATACTATGAGTGATAGACGTAGCATTTATGTTTAAGAAAGATTTTTTGAAGTATGGCAGAACAAGGAATATCAATAAACTGTGAAGGTGGTTTAGATTTAGTATCTAGCACTTCTTTACTTTTTAGAACTCCAGGTGTAGCACAAAGACTTAACAACTTTGAATCGTCTATACATGGAGGTTATCGAAGAGTTAATGGCTATACTAAGTTTGGAAGTAATCAACCTACAGGTTCTGCTACTCAGCTAGAAGGTTTATTTAGATACGCTAAAGGAGTAGTAACTTGTGCAGGAAGTAATATTTATTATAGTCCAGATGGAAACACTTGGACACAAATAAATAAAAATACTTACCAAGCTCAAACAGGAACAGTTACAGTAAGTGCAGGTAGTGCTACAGTAAGTGCACATGGTGGTTCAACTTTATTCACAAATGAATTTGAAAATGGTGATGATATAAAAATTAATGGTGAAGCATTTTTAGTTTTAAGTGTTACTAATGATAGTACATTAACAGTTGATGGAAATTTTGCTGCATCAGTAAGTAATACAGCAGTATATAAAAATGGAGCTACGGCTTCTCAATTAAATAGTGGAAGTTCTATATCAAGAGGTTCCCAAAGTTTATGTGAGTTTTCTTTTTATGAAGGCAACAAACAATATGGTAAACTTTATGTAGCAGATGGTATAAATAAAATTGGAGAGATAGTAATAGAAATTACAAGCTCAGGAGTATATACTTATTCTTTTAAAGAAGTAGAAAGAGCAGCTCCTATAAATCCAAACTTAATAACTATCTTTTCTGAAAGATTAATAACTGCAGGACAGTCAAGTAATCCACAACAAATAGCTTATAGTACTAGATTATCTCCAGATAACTTTACAGGTAGTTCAGCAGGTACAGTAGATGTTGGTGACCAAATAGTAGGTATAAAATCTTTTCGTAATAAACTTATTATATTTTGTAAGAATAGTATTTATCAATTATCTGGACTTGATGGTACACCAGTTTTATCTTCAGTAACTAAAAACATTGGTTGTGTAAGTGGTAAAACAATTCAAGAAATAGGTGGAGATTTAATCTTCCTTTCTCCAGATGGATTAAGAACTATAGCAGGTACTGCTCGTATTGATGATATCGAATTAGGTTCTATCAGTAGAAAAGTATTACCTATCTTTAGAGATAATATTTTTCCTAACTTATCGACTATTACTTTTTCTAGTATGGTTATAAGAGAAAAAAGTCAGTACAGATTATTTTATTATAAAAATGGAACTGTTGATTTACAACAAAAAGGATTACTAGGAACTTTTAAAATATCTTCACAAGGAGTTCCTTTATACGAATGGAGTGAATGTACAGGCATAGGTGCTCGTATGACTCACTCAGGATTTGATGAAAACAATAACGAAGTATACTATCATTCTAGCACAGATGGATATGTATATGAACACGACACTGGTAATAATTTTAATGAAAGTGTTATTACCGCAGAATATAAAACACCTGATTTAGATTATGGAGACTCTGGTGTTAGAAAAACTTTATATTACTGTAAGACAAGTATACGAGCTGAGGGTTCTAATGACAATTTAAAATTACTTTGTCGTTATGATTTTGATGATAACAATATACCTCAACCAGCTGAAACAAACATAGGTTCATTAGCTACTCCAGCTTTATTTGGAATAGCTATTTTTGGTGCAGCACTTTTTGGACAAACACTTTATCCACAACAAAAAGTTAATTTAATAGGTAGTGGATTTACAAACAACTTTACAATATCAAGTACTGGTTCAGCATCTCCTTATACAATTTCAGGATTTTATGTAGACTTTATACCAGGCGGAAGGATTTAAACATGGCGGCATATTCAAGACAAAGCTCATTTGCAGATGGTAGTACTATTAATGCATCGTTATTTAATAATGAGTATGATGCATTAGCAGCAGCTTTTGTAAATACTAGTGGACACAAACATGATGGCACTACTGGCGAAGGCCCAGTCATTGCTCTTATTGGTGATGCTAGTATAGCTACTCCACTTAATAAAGTTTTAATTGATAGCTCAAACGACCACATTGAATTCTATTCAGATGTTTCTTCATCTTCAGTTCAACAAATGTATATGGGTGACGGAGTCTTTGCTCCTGTTACTGATAGTGATGTTGACCTTGGTACATCTTCTCTTTATTTTAAAAATGCATTTATTGATGCTATAACTACTACAGGTAATGTAGGTATAGGTGGTAACTTAACTGTTACTGGAACTACTACATTTAATGGTGGTACAATTAATCTTGGTGATGCGGCTACAGATAATGTAGCATTCAATGGTACTATTACAACTAATTTAATATTTGAAGGTTCTACTGCTGACGGAAACGAAACAACTTTAGCACCAGGTAATCCAGGTAGTGACATTACTTTAACCTTACCTTCTTCAGCATCAGATACTTTAGTAGGTAAAGCAACAACAGATACATTAACAAATAAAACTTTAACTAGTCCTGATATTAATGGTGGTACTATTGATGGTGCAGTTATTGGTGGTGCAAGTCCAGCTGCTATAACAGGGACAGCAATTACTGGTACTAGTTTTGTTATTGGTTCTGCAAATATTAACGAAACTGAACTAGAAATATTAGATGGTGCTACAGTAACTACAGATGAATTAAATTATAGTGATACTGGAGCTGCTGTAGGAACAGTAGTTGCTAGTAAAGTTGTAACAGCAGATGCTAACAAAGATGTAGCATCTTTTAGAAATGTAACTGCTACTACATTTATAGGAAATATAGATGCAGTAGATGGTGACTTTGATGGAACACTAGAAGCTGATGCAATAACTGTTGGTGGTATAGCTCTTAATGAGTTTATTGCTGACACAGTCGGAGCAATGGTATCAAGTAATACCGAAAGTAATATAACTGTATCTTATGATGATGCAGATAATACTTTAGATTTTGTTGTAGGTAACATTTCAGGTACTGCTGCTTTAGCAACTGAGTCTACTATTACAGCAAACAATAGTACGAATGAAACTGTTTATCCTACATTTGTAGATGGTGCTACAGGTTCTCAAGGACTTGAGTCAGATACAGGATTAACTTATAATCCTTCTACAGGTTTATTAACTTCAACAGGTTTTGCTGGAGCCCTTACAGGTAATGCTTCAACAGCTACAATTCTTGCAACAGCAAGAACAATTCATGGAGTATCTTTTGATGGCTCAGCTAACATTGATTTATCAGAATCAATAGCTGATACAATAGGAGCTATGGTTGGTAGTAATACTGAAACAGGTATTACAGTTACTTATCAAGATGCAGATAATACCTTAGACTTTGTTATTGGTACGCTAAACCAAGACACTACAGGTAACGCAGCTACAGCTACTATTTTAGAAACTGCTAGAACAATTGGTGGTACAAGCTTTGATGGTTCTGCTAATATTGCAGTTGGATTAGCAGCTACGGCTACTACACTAGCTACTGCTCGAACAATACACGGTGTTAGTTTTGATGGTAGTGCAAACATTGACCTTTCAGAATCAATAGCTGATACAGTTGGAGCTATGGTTAGTTCTAATACTGAAACAGGTATTACAGTTACTTATGATGATGCCGATAATACTTTAGATTTTACAGTTGGAACACTCAATCAAGACACAACAGGTTCAGCAGCAACTTTAACAACTCCTAGAGCTATTGCGGTAGCTGGTGATGTTACAGGTACAGCAAACTTTGATGGTTCAGCTGCTATTTCTATAACAACTACCCTAGCTACTGATGCTATTATAACTGCAAATATTACAAATGCAAATGTTACACTGGCTAAGATGGCAGCTAATAGTGTTGATAGTGACCAATATGTAGATGGCTCAATAGATTTAATACACATGTCAGCTAATAGTGTTGATAGTAACCAGTATGTAGATGGCTCAATAGACACAGCTCATCTAGCTGATGATGCCGTTACTAGTGCAAAGCTAGACACTAATCTAGACATAGCTGGTACTTTAGACGTAACAGGAGTTCTTACTGCAGATAGTAATGCTACTATTGCAGGAACACTAGGAGTTACTGGAGTAACTACTTTTAGTAGTATATCTGATGGTACAATAACAGTTACAGCTTTTGTTGATGAAGATAATATGGCTTCAAACTCAGCAACTCTTATACCTACTCAACAATCTGTTAAAGCTTATGTAGACAATTCTTCTTCTACTGGTTTAAGTTTAATTGATGAAGATAACATGGCATCTAACAGTGCTACTAGACCACCGAGTCAACAGTCTGTAAAAGCATATACTGATTCTTCTATTTCAAGTTTAGTAGACTCTTCACCAGCAGCTCTTAATACTTTAAATGAATTAGCAGCAGCTCTTGGAGATGACGCTAGCTTTTCAACTACAGTAAATAATAACATTGCAACTAAACTACCTAAATCAGGTGGAGCTATGACTGGTGCTATAACAACTAACAGTACTTTTGATGGTAGAGATGTTGCAACTGACGGAACTAAACTAGATGGAATAGAAGCTAATGCAACTGCTGACCAAACTAATGATGAAATTAAAGCAGCCGTAGAAGCTGCAAGTGATTCAAATACATTCACTGATGCTGACCACACTAAACTTAATGCTATTGAAGCTTCAGCTACTGCTGACCAAACTAACGCAGAAATAAGAACTGCAGTTGAAGCAGCAAGTGACTCTAATGTATTTACAGACGCAGACCATACAAAGTTAAATGGTATTGAGGCAAGTGCTGATGTAACGGATACAGCTAATGTTGTGGCGGCACTAACAGCGGGGACTAATGTAGCTATTGCGTCAAATGGAACTATATCAGCTACCGATACGAATACCAACACAACTTATTCTGCGGGTACAGGAATGTCATTATCAGGCACAACCTTTAACTGTACTATTGATGCACCAAGTGAAGTTGGATTAGGCAATTTATCTTCTAGTGGAAATGCCTTATCGGGCACATTTACTGCTACATCTAATGTTATTGGTGATGGTTTTATTCATAGAGTTTCGGGTACTGATGTTGGTTTAGTGACTTCTAGTGGTAATAACCTTTATTTTCAAAATCAAGTAAATGATGGAGATATATTAATTCGAGGTAAAGATGGGAGTAGTTATATTACTGCTGTTAGCTTTGATATGAGTGCCGCTGGTGCTGCAACTTTTAACTCTAATATTACTGCGTATTCAGATGAAAGATTAAAAACAAACATTAAAACAATCGACAATGCGTTAGACAAAGTATCACAAATGCGTGGTGTTACTTTTGATAGAGATGGTGTAGCTAATAGTGGAGTCATTGCCCAAGAGTTTGAAAAGATTGCTCCTGAATTAGTTAAAACTGCTGATGATGAAATGGGTACTAAATCTGTAGCTTATGCTAATACTGTTGGTTATCTCATTGAAGCAATCAAAGAATTAAAAGCTGAAGTCGAGGAATTAAAAACTAAAAAAGAATGTGAGTGTGAATAATGGCTCTACCTAGTAACGGAGCTATTTCACTAAACCAAATGCACATTGAAGTAGGTGGAAGTAGTGGCTCAACCGCATCTTTAAATGACTCAGATATTAGAGGACTTATTAGTAAAAGTAGTGGTGCTACTATGGCATTTAATGAGTGGTATGGTGCTAGTAACTTTACAGCAGATGGGACTTTTACTGGCACTACTGGTGAAGATACTAGTAGTATTATTGGTAAAGATGGTCACGATGCAAGAGGAAGTGTTATAGGTGCTACTCCTTACAACACTGCATTAGGTGGAAGCTACAACACGAGCTTTGAGTTGACATCAGGTAAGTCAATAGATTGTTATGGTTGGGTAATGTATAAACTTGATAATTCTACCTCTAATTATTCTGTAAAAATTTACTTTGAAAAAGATACTAATGCATATGCAAATGCTGCAGCACTAGCTACTGAATTAAATGGGCGTGAAATTAAAATAAATGGTACTACTATAACTGCTAGTGCTTCTACATCAACTCAAGTTGTTGAAGGAAATGTAACTCTAAGTGGCAGTCCTACCGTATCTTATATTTTTTCACCAACTACCACACCTTCTACAGTAAAGGGAATTTATGACACTGTAGGAACTAATTATTCAACAAATAGAACAATGGAAATTATTTAGGAAATATATGAAAGATTTTAAACAGGCTAGATACCTTTATAATAGTTTTCACAGTCTTGGTGAAGTTACAAATGAAGGTGACACTAATTGGAGCAACAATATTAAAAAAAGTAATAAAACAGAGTATGTTAAAATAAATGAAGGTGGTTGTGATTTAAAACTGTTAGAGCCATCAACACACATAATTAAAAAAGAGATAACAGAGATATGAAATTAGATATTCCAAGATGGTATCAAGCAAACATTGACGATAAGTTTCACATAAGTATTAGCACAAGAACAAAGGTAGGTAATAGTGTCATTAGAGAGCTTTTTAATGAACAACCACATTTTGATACTATTGAATACTACTCTCAAAACAACAAATTTTGTAAGCGTTTTAATGACTATATAGCTCTCAAAGGTAAAATTAAAATTACATATTATTTTGATGATGCTGACAATATTCAAAGTAGTGATGTAGATGAATACCTTGCTCTTATAGCAGATGAGCCTGTTGTTAATAATTCTACAATAGAAAGAACAGCAACAACTTTAAGTTTTACATATGAGGAAACATGCCAAAGAAATGGTTGGGAGTTGCCTTCTTTGTCTTATGAACTTATATGCGACAAAGCTTCTGTAGAAATTTTAGAAGATGACACTGAGTTATTTTGTTTCCTTTCTAACGATACAGACTGGAATATAAAATCTATTAATACCCAAGCAAATGAGGAAGTTACAGTTACTAAAGAAGGAACTGAATGTTACCTTTTTGTAGGTAATGTAGCGGAAGTAAAAGTAGGAACTACTATAAAAAACTTAAATAAATATGGTGTAGTTAAAATTACAAGTAGTGAAGTTAAACTTACAAATACATTAAATTACAAGTCAGCAAAAGCTATTCTTATTTATAAATGAAACAGCTCTGGTTAAGGGCAAAACTTGCGTGGGAGTATTTTAGCCACCCTGATACAGATACCAGTCCAGATATTGAATTGGTGTTTAAGCTAATTGCCAACTTAGATAAGCAAGACAATAAAAGTTACATAAAAGATTTTAACAAATTGTCTGTAGCAGATAAAATTTATCAAGCGAAACTACCAGTAAGATTGTTAGTTAAAGAAAATAACTACCCAAAGGATTCGTTTGGTTTGGCACTTAAGAATTTTATGTACAATGGTGAAGATATTATTGATTTGTTTCAAGTAAGTTTAGTGCCTTACCGAGCAACACGAAAAAAGAATACACGATTTAATAAGTTTACAGAGGCAACTTTGTTACAACACGACATGATACATCTTTTAAATGGTTATGACACATCTGCTTTTGGTGAGTCCAATGTATTGGCTTTTAGTTTAGCCCACGAATGGCGAAAAAGTTTAGCAACAATTTTGTTTTCAAGTTTTTTTGTGACTCTTAGAAATACCTTTATGCCTTCTAAATATCTAAAAGGGAAAACATTTTTAGATACTATAAAGTTTATTCCTGTTTGGGTTTTTATGCGGTGTATAATTGAGGCTTATTTAAGAGGTAAAAAAGCAAAATGGTTTCTCACTATTGATTGGGAGTCTTATTTGTACACACCACTTGAAGACGTTAAAAAAGAATTAAACATGTCAAGCAAGCCACACTACTGGAATAAAGTATTTTTTAATTGGAAGGCTGTTGAAGTACACTACAAACAACTTAAAAAAGAAAAATAAGTATTGACAAATATTATAAAATGTGTTATAATATCATGTAATATTAACCAATAAATTAAAAGGAAAAGAAATGTTTACAATAGAAGATAAAGAATACGATGAAAATAATTTAAGTGATAAAGGGAAATATGCTCTTATTCAATTAAAAAATATAGGCACTGAACAGACTGCTCTTAATTTAAAATTTAATAATCTAAAAGTTTTAGGTAATCATTATTCCTCTCTTCTTAAGGAAGAGCTTCCAAAAGATAAGGAAAAACAAAGTGATAAAAAAGAAACAAAATAAAATGAATAGCGAAAGAGAAAACAAAGAAACAATTATAAGGATTGAGGGTGACATAAAACTAATTCACCAGAAGATTGATACCTTAAAAGATAATCATTTATGGCATATTGAAAGAGATATGAATTCATTGAGAAAATTAATTTGGTTTATTGGTACTACTGTTTTTGCTCAGTTAATGTTTATTGTTGTAAGAACTTTTATGTAACTAATGGCAAAAATTTGGAAATCACAAGAAGGTCATATACACACACCAAAAGGAACATCTATAGGTAGGCATCCTATTACTAGTACAATGAATAAAAAAAAGAGAGCAAACTTCAAACCTTATAAAGGTCAAGGAAAGAGAAGATAAATTATGGCAATACCAACCGAATCACAAGCTAAAGGCACTGTTAATAAAAAAGGCACGGGTCAAACAAAGATACAAGACTATCTTTCTACTCAAGTAGAAGACCCTAGAATAGCAGCGGAAGCTAAACAAACTTATACTAAATTATCAGGAACAGATGTTACTGGTTCTGGAGTAACTATGGGTACTGCTGGACAAGCAGGTACTACAGCTGTTGGAACTCAAGGTATATCTGCTGGTACTATTACTGGTGCAACTGCAGGTACTTCAGCAACTGCTGCAACTCCTACTACACTTCAACCAACAAGTATGTCTGCTTCTACAATAGGTCAGGGTGCTACTGCAACTGGTGCAACTCAATCTAATCTTGCTGCAACTAGACAAGTAGCTGCTCAATCTGGTACTGCTTCTAGTGTTACAGGTGCTTCTGCAAATCCTGGAGCACAAGCAATTGCAAATGCTGCACAAGGTACAATTAGTAGTCAAGCTTTAGCTGCTGCTATTACTGGACAAAAAGCTACTATAGCTGCACAAACTGCAGGACTACCTGCTAATATTCAAGGAGCTGTTGGTACTAATCCAGCGGCAATAATTGCTGCAACTGTAAGTCAACCTGCTGCAGTTAACGCACAGATAGCTTCACTTCCTGCTGATACTCTTGTGTCAGGTCAAATGGAAAAGTTATTAGATGGTATTGAAACAGGAACTATTCCTACATGGGCAAGAGCTGCAGTTGAAGCTGTAGATAAAAATCTTGCATCAAGAGGAATGAGTCGTTCTTCTATTGGTCGAGAAGCTTTAGTTAATTCTATTATTCAAAGTGCTATTCCAATTGCTCAAGCTAATGCTACACAGTTACAACAAGCTGCTATGGCTAACCTTAACAATCAACAACAAGCAGAAGTATTAACTAAACAACAACAGTTTCAAGCACAGTTAACAGGTGCACAGTTTACTCAAGATGCTGCTATGCAGACTGGACAAAATACACAACAGTTGTTAATGGCTAATCTTAATAATCAACAACAAGCTATTGTTGCTAGTGCCTCTCAATCACAACAAGTTCGTTTACAAAATCTTGCTAACAATCAACAAACATCTGTAGGTAACGCCGAGTTACAACAACAAATGGAACTAGCAGGAATGAATAACCAACAATCTGCTGCTCTTGCTAATGCACAAACTATAGCAGGTATGGATGTTCTTAATCTTAACAACCAACAACAAGCTGTAATATCTAATTCTAATTTGTTTAGAACTTTTGGTTTACAAAATCTTAGTAACTCACAACAAGCTGTTATGCAAAATGCAGCTAATCTTGCGAGTATGGATATGGCTAATCTTAGTAATAAACAACAAGCTCAAGTATTGAATGCTCAATCATTTTTACAACTTGATATGACTAATCTTAGTAATACTCAACAAGCTTCTATGTTAACTGCACAACAAAGACAACAAGCTATGTTATCTGACCAAGCTGCTGACAACGCTACTAAACAATTTAATGCTACTAGTGATATGCAAACAGACCAGTTTATGGCTAGTCTTGCTTCTACTATTTCACAGAATAACTCTGCTCGTGCTGATGCAATGACACAGTTTAACAACTCACAAACTAATACTATTGCTGCACAAAATGTAGGTAATGCTCTTGAAGCTGAACGATTACAAGATACAATGAATTCACAAATAGCACAATTTAATTCTAATCTTGCATTTCAAAAAGACCAGTTTAATGTACAAAATTCTATAGCTATTGAACAATCAAATGTACAATGGCGTAGACAAACTAACACAGCTAATACTGCTGGCACAAATGCAGTTAATCAAGCTAATGCTATGAATGCTTTTAATCTTAGTAATCAAGGATTATCTTTCTTATGGCAAGAAATGAGAGATGCTGCTAAGTGGGAATATGAGTCAGCTGAAAATGCAGATGATAGAAGTGCTAAGATAGCTATTGCAGCTCTTGGTAATGAACAATCTGCAGAAGCAGATAGACTAAGTGCTATTAAATCTTTAGCTTCATACGCTATAACTTTATTAGATTAATAATAAAAAAAACAATGAATGATGTAGAAGCTGCAGTCCATTTAGTTGGTACTGCTAAAGTTTACAAAAATATATTTAAAGGAGATGTCGAGCACATCTTACAACAAGTTTTACCACCAATAAAACTTAATCAGTATAGAGTTTTTAGAAGAGGTGATAGACCTTTTGCTTATACTAGTTGGGCTTTTATGGATGATAAGTCTTCTAATAAATTTAAACAAACAGGTTTAATAGAAGATGAAAGCTGGTGGAACAATGGAAAAACTATTTGGCACATGGACACTATATGTAATGATGGTAGTATTCTTACATTACATAGGTGGACACAAAGAAATTTAGCTGAACAAGTTGGTGACAAACAAAAAATAAACTGGATACGTTTAGGTCACGATAAGTTTGGAGAAGTAAAAGTTAAAAAACAAGGATACGCATTTACAAAAGGAGAAAAAGACTATGGGTTCTGTAGTTAAAAAGATAAAGAAAAAAGTAAAAAAGGTTGTCAAAAAAATTGTCAAAAAAAATCCTATTACTAAAGTTATAAAAAAAGTTGCTAAAGGAATTAAAAAACTTGGTAAGAAAACTTGGGAAGGAATTAAAAAATTTGGCAAGAGTGCAATGGTTAAGTTTGCTAAGTTTAGTAATAAGATAGGTCCGATAGGGATGATGGCTTTATCTTTTGCTATGCCTTGGATGCTTGGAGGTTTAGGTGGTATGGCTAGTACAGCGTGGGGTAACCTTGGAAGTTTCCTTATGCCTGGTGGAGTCGCACCTGGATTTGCTTCAGGACTAGGAGGGGCTATGAAAACTTTAGGTAGTTATGCATACAAAGGAGCACAGTTTGCTGGTAGTACTTACAAAGGTATAACACAAACTTTATCTAAAACCGTAGGAAGTTTTGGTAAAGGAAATTTTGCTGAAGGATTTAAAAATCTTGTAGGTGGAACTGGTGATGTACTTAGTGGTCGTGCAGGTATGGGTACTTTAGCACAAACTACTACTCAAGTAGGAGGACAAAGTATTATTAGTTATGGTGGTAAAGTAACTGCTGCGTCTAGTGGTGTAGTTACTACTGGTGGTGTTAACATGGCAGTAGCTAATGCTGCTAATGCACAGTCATATAATATTTTAAATGCTGCTTGGAATAAACAAGGTATTTATGAAAACATGACAGCTGATGCTAGAAAATATCATAACACTATTAAACAAGACTATAAACTTGATGACTTTAGTGCACATGAATATACAAAAAGTAATGGTATGACATCTACTACACAAGGAACAAATACAACATGGGATATTGATTACTCAAGCTCAGGAGACTTTACAATTTCTCAACCTAATCCTAATATAGATGCAGGTAGTACATATAATTATACAGGTTCTAAAGCTAAACTAGCTTCAACACAAGGTGGAGTAGGAGATGCTTCTATGTGGCAAACAGGTAGTTATACTAAGGTAGGTGACGCACCTGTTTATGATATAAGTGCTAACGCTAAAACAAGTAGTTTACTTGATAAAGGAAAAAGTAAAGCACTTGATTATGCTCAAGCTTATTTAGCAGGAGATGGTCAAGAACAATTAGGTGCCTATAGTACTGGTTATGGTGATTCTTCGTTAGAAGCTTATGGAGCTAGTTATGGTGACTCAAAAGGAAGTTATAATAAAAGTGGTTCTTTACTAACTAAAACTCTTCAAGAAGGTTTTGATAAACAAAAGTTAGATATACAAGGGAGCACTAGGTACGCATAATGGCTATTGATTACAGAGGAGAAAAATTTTCTGGATACAATAAACCAAAACGTTCTATTAAAGGCGGTAAGAAATCTGTAGTGTTAGCTAAAGAAGGTGATACAATTAAAATGGTTCGTTTTGGTGATGCTAACATGACTATAAAAAAAGACATCCCTGCTCGTAGAAAATCTTTTAGAGCTAGACATGGATGCGATAAAGGTAAACTTAGTAAATTAACAGCTAAGTATTGGAGCTGTAAAGCGTGGTAATATGTTAAAACAAATTGGTATAGTAGCAGTAACAATAATAGTAATTCTTTGGGGGTTTAGTGCTCTTATGGATTCTGCGTTAGCAGACGTTACTGGTGCAGGAGCTACCACAAATGACCAGGTAAATTCTAGTGGGAGCAATACAGCAATCACTGGAGGCTACAACTCAGAAGCTACTACAAATTTTCAATCGGGTAGTTCTAGTAATACTACAAGTACAGCTACTACAACTAATACAACCAATGCTTATACTGGTGATTCAAGAGTAGTGCCTAGTGCATCAGCTCCTGCTATATCTAGTATGTCACAAGACCTTTGTACAACTGGAGTATCTGGTGGTCTTCAAAAGTTTGGTTTAGGTGCTAGTATTGGAATTACAAAAAGAGATATGAATTGTGAAAGAATGAAACTAGCTAAGCTTTTATATGACTTTAATATGAAGGTAGCGGCAGTTTCAATTTTATGTCAAGATGCCAGGGTTTTTCAAAGTATGATTCAATCTGGAACTCCTTGTCCTTTTCAAGGAAAAATTGGAGCAGAAGCTTTAGCTGAATGGACTAAATATAATAAACAAAGACCAGACTACGAAGAATATGTTAGAGCATTAAAGTATATGGAAAAAGTAGACGATAATATTATTAAACAATTAGAAGCTAAAGAAAATCCTGATGAACAAATTATTATTAATAAGCACGGTGATGCTATTAAGTTGGGCAACAACTAGCTTAACTGATACTGTTGTAGTACATGAAGATTCTCCTAATGTAGGAGATACAACTACAGTAACTACTTATAATACAGGTACATCTGCAACTACAACTAATTTAATTTCAAAAACTTGGAATGATGGTAGTTGGGTTGGCACTATGTTTCCAGACTCAAGTGATTTAAATGAATCAACTTATCTTACAGGTAAAGATGGGAAGTATGCAGAAAGTACTTGGAACTCAGAGAATACTTTAACTGAACAAGAAATAAAACAAGGTTTCACTAGTAGATTCGGTGCAGACATAAGATGGTGGAATCCAGTAGAATCCACAGTTACTATGTCTCAACACGCACAGGACAATAACGGTAATAGCACCACACAAACTTTGTTATTAGAAGATACGACTAATCATAATTATGTATTTAACACATATCAAAATACATTAATTGTTTCACCACAAGATACTTTAACTCACGGCACAATTACTACAAGATTTGATTTTAATATTGTTAATGATAATCAAGCAGGATATAATGGAGGCCATGCTGGAGTTGATGTAACTAAGCCTAGTTTAATAATAGATTATACTACGTTAACAGAAACAACTACAACTGTGGTACAATTTTGTTGGGAAAAAAATCCAACTACTTGTCCAGGTCAAGATGAGATTGAAGATGTAAATGAAATTATTGAAGAGATAGAAGATATTAAATGGGAAGAAGAAAATTATTATGAAGCCAACAACACTCCAGATTTTAATACTACTTCTATGCCTGGGGATACTTTTTATATGGACGAAGATATTGAGTATGGTTGGGAAGATAAAGAAGTTCTTGATTACGAAGATAAAATTGTTTTATTAAACGACGATTTTTTTTTTGAAGCTGAAGATTACCAAAATAACTATACCGATTACGAAGAGCCATCTGATATTAATTTTGACGAAGACTTTGAGTTAGATAAACCTTCTTTTGAAACAGAGAATTATTTTGAAACAAAAGCAGAAGACTATGTTATAGATGATTATAATAATGCTCCATCTATAGAAGAAGAAATGTTTGTAGAAGATTATAATACTAAAGAGTTTGTAGATGAGTACGATACAAAAGAAGAGTATATAGAAATTATAGAAAAGCCTTCTATTGTTGTAGAGGCTGAGTCTAAAGAAGAAGAAGTATTAGATGAACCAGAACCAGAAATTGAAGAGCAACCCAATAGCGAGGAGCCTATTGCAAACGAACCAGAACCAAAGCAGGATACTCCCCAACAAGAAAAAATTATTGAGGAGCCAGTTAAAACAGAATCTGAGCCAGAACCTGAAGCAGAACCTGAAGCAACAGTAGATGAAAATATAGAAGAAAAACTAGAAGAAGAACCTATTAAAGTAAAAGAAAAACCTAAAGTAAATATAAAAATTAAAGTTGCTGATATAGAAAAAGTATTAAAAGAAAAAATAACAAATGAGATGCAAAGAGTTAGTGTTACTCTTGATGTTATTAACGAAGTTATTAGTCGTGATATGATATCACAACAACCTGACATATCTAGTTATAATAATATAAACCAAGCTATGTTTGATAATAGACAGCTACCTAGTGGTAATATGAATTTTTTTAATGACCATTTAATTTTAGCTAGTTATAATAAAACTATTTATAATAATCAAACAACATTAGGTTCTTTAGACCCTGTAGCTCAACACGAAATTAAAGTTCAAGAAGCACAACAAAGTACATTAAAAGCATATTTAAAATTTAAGGAGTTATTAAATGAACGGAATGGTATCTAAGTTACAATCAATCGGAATGCTCATCGCACTTGTAAGTGCAATTGGAGGAGGGTTCTATACCTGGGGTACGTTTAATCAACGATTAGATGTTATGGAAAAAAGTGTAATTAAAATAGAAAAGAAAAAGTTTACTGTTAATCAAACAGTAGACCTGACAGAAGTTAACAAATCTATAGAATCTTTAAAAGCGGATATAAGAATAAATAGTGCAGCTATAGATTATCTTGAGGCTATGATTAATGAGGTTAAAGTTGAGGCAGGTAACCCCTTACTTAATTAAGTCTTGACAAACCTTATAAAATATGTTATAATATAATATGGTATCAGATAGTAAAAGTAAAATAAAACATAAAGAAAAACAACTTGAGTTTGATTTTAATCAACTTAAAGAAAAAAAAGAAAAAAAAAGAAAGAAAGATTTAAATTTTCCAGAGAACCCTTTGGATGAATTATTAAAGGATAAATAAAATGGCTGAAGAAAATATAAATATACAACAACAACTAGAAACTCAAGAAGTTGAAGCTCCTGCTAATGACACTAAAGGACAAATAGCTTTAAGAGATGGTACTAGTTTTGACCCCTTTAATGCTCCTACTCCAGGTGAAAGTTTAACTAGCCCTACTGAATCAAAATTTCCATGGGAAACAGCACCAGACTATACTGAAGTAAGACCTTTTATTGAAGACTTGTTTTTAAAAATGACTGAAGAAGATAACTATGTAGAGTTATTAGGTCAGTATTTAAACAATACTCCTATTGATGAGATGGTTCAAGTAATACTTTATACTTCTATGACAAGTGGTAAGATTAATCCTGACTTAATGTTACTTTGTATCGAACCTTTAATGTATCTTCTTATTGCAATAGCAGAACAAAATGATATTGAGCCTGTAATTTATGAAGATGAAGACGAAGATTTAAATGATGAGCAAAAAGATATATACATGGAAGAGTCAGAAAAACAATTAAAAGATATGAAACCAAAAACAATTAGAAAATCTAGTGTTGAACCTTCTTTACTTGCAAGAGTAAAAGAGTTACCTAAGGCAGAAGACTTAGGAGTTTCTGATACAGAAGAAGAAGAGGAGTTAGTATAATGGCTAGACAAGAAGATAATAAAAATAATTTTAAAAAAATATTAAAAGGTGCTTTAGGAGTAGGAGCAGCTTACTTAGCAGTTAAAAATCCTGATGGTGCTTTACAAGTTGCAGGTGGTTTAGCAGAAGATGCTTTAAAAGAAAGAGAAGAATTAATAAAAGTAAGAGGAGAAGAACTTGCTGCCGACAAAGCATACTATAGACAACGAGCTGATATAGCTTACGCTAATAAAACTGCTCAATATGAAACAGATTTTGCTGCAACTAATAAATTAGACAAAGCTTTAAGTAGTTTAGTGTCTGCTTCAGCAAGTAATGGTGCTAGTAAAAGAGATATAGCTATGAATGTTTTAGTAGCAAAAGGAATTATTCCTAACACTGGTACAAAAATAGATGATACCAGTGGTATAGCTTTACAACTTAATACTGAAATAAATAAACTAAAAGATGTAGTAGGAGAAGATGGTAAAGTTACAGGATATACTTATGAAGGAACAGCTGTTCCTAATAGACCTGATTATAAAGATTACTTTAATTCAAGTAAAATTCAAGTAGCTCAAGCAAGTATTGCAGATAATAGTTTTTCTACAATGAGTCAAAAATTATTTGGTAAAGATGACACAGGTGATGCAGCTCTTGCTACACTTCAAAGAGATATGGATTCTGGTTATCAAGAAGTTTTAGAATCAGACTTATCAGGAAAATCTAAACAGTATCAATTTAAAGCTGGTAAAGGAAGTGATTCTTCAAAAATAGATGAACAAGTTTTAGTTATTCACAGGGGTACTGGCGAAACAATTGATTTACAGGTTCCAAACTTTAAAGATGGAAGAGAAAACGCAATCTTTAAACAAATTCAAATAACTTATGATAAAGATAGAGATGACAGGTCAACTGATTTTAGAAACATAATAAACGACAATATCGTAGCTAATATTCCAGGAATAGAAATTCAACAATTTATGACAGTTGGAACAGATGGAAAAGTTAGTGGAGTTAAACCAGCAGCTTCTGCATTAGTAAACAGAATAAGTAGTTTACAATTAGAAATAGTTGAGGCTAATTATCATACAGCTGGTTGGACTACTCAAAATCCAGAAGATAATAGTACTGGTGCTTTAATATCAAGATTAAACACAGAAGTTAATAGAAGAATACTACCTATTAGCAGTAACTTCAAGTTTTTTAAGATTGATATTCCAGATATTGGTACTCCAATAGAAGGACAATATGTAATTCCTACTAGTATTATACCTTTATATGAAAACATTCCTGCTCAAGTTAAAAATTCTAATGGAGAATTAGTAAATACTATGCCATACTTACAACAAGAGTTAGAAAAAATAGTAGAAGTTGAAGGTGAAAATAAAAAAGCAACTTTATCTAATATTTATAATATACTAGATAAAAGAACTGCTGAAATATTAAAGCCTGTACAATCTGAAGAGATAAAAAAAGATATTCCTATTGTAAGTGAGGACGGAAATACTTTTACTATAGGTGAACAATCATATTCTTTTGAAAAATTGGATGAAAGATTACTTCAATTAGATGATAAAGAAAAATCAAAAATTTCTGAAAGTATAATGGAAGCTTATAATCTTTGGAAAAAAAATCAAGAAAAAGAATCATCTGAAGTAACTATAGAAAAACAAATGGAAGAAGTTATTCCTGACATTTCTAAAATGCAACTTGGTACTGTTATAGAAAAAGATTTAGTAACAGCTGAGTATCTTAATTCTTATACTAAAGATGTATCCTTTACAGGCAAAGAAGAATTTTATGCAGGTAACAATATGATGTTAAATATAGGAGATGAAGTTACTACTAAAGATGGTATTAAATATGAATCTTACGTTGACACAACTACTGATAACCAAGGCAGAGAAATTTCTACACTTAAATTTAAACCTATTACAATAGAATAATAAATGGTTAATGATGTTCCTATATATTTGCAAGGTTTAGAAGTCGAACAACCTAAAGAAGATAGTAATATTCCTGCATACTTGCAAGGTTTAGAAGATGAAGTAAGTACATCTACTACAACTGATTTTAATGAACCTTCTGATATTAAGAAAGCTCAATATGGTGCGGCAAAAGAAACTTATTTACTTGGTGATATATATAGACTAACTAAAGCTGCTGTTACTACTAAGACTTCTAAAGAATTAGAACAAGAAAGACAAAGAGAAATCTTTGAACAGTTCCCAGAATTTAAAGATGGTAAGTATGATAATGACGCAGCAGTATGGGGTGGTCGTGGGTTAGTTATGGTAAGTGACCCAGTATATTTACTTATGCCTTGGGCAAGAGCAGCACAAGCAGGACGAGCTTATAAAGGAATTAAAAAATATGCTGCAGCTACAGCAGCTACATCAGTTTTAGGAGCAGGTGTTGGTGCAGGTACTACCGCTATTAAAAAAGGAGCTAGTGGAGAAGAAGTCACTAGTACTGATATAGCTATAGGTGCAGCTGCAGGTGCAGTATTCTCTCCTATTGCTCTTGGAGTTACTGCTGGTATTTCTAAAGTAGCAGGTAAAGTTGCTCCTAATTTATTTAATAAAGATAAAGTTACACAAGAAGCTGTAAAAGAATTACTACAAAGAAATCAAATAAAAAGTTTAAACCTTAGTGCTAAACAATTAGCAGACGTACAAAAAATAAGTAAACTTCCAGAGATACAAAAACTATTTAAAGAATTAGCTGTTCAAGATAACAACTATGTTAATTATATTTTACCTAGAGAAAATGTTTTAAAAGTAATTCAAAAACTTAAAGAAGTTCAAGGAGATACTAAAGGTCTTAAAAAAATATATGCTGGTTTAAAACCTAAAGAAAGAGAACTTTTAAATAAATCAAACATAAAAGACTTAAGTAAACTTTCAGTACAGCTAAGAAATGAAGCTAGGAAAGCTCTTGAGACACAAGCTACTGCTGAAAGCAAATATAATTTAGAGTTAGTTAAACAAATCCATGCTATAGGTGGTTTAAAATCTCAAATAGGTAGAGCACTTGCTATTAATTTTACTCGTCCTCTTGTGGGTATGGGAATGGGAGCAGCTGCAGGTACGTTATATTCTGACACTGATGAAGGTTTTAATAGGTTTATGTATGGTGGACTTATTATTGGAGGTATGAGTAGAGCTTTAAAAAGTGGACAAATTACAGGTATTCCTTTACTACAACAAAAAGGTTTTGCTAAGTTACTTGATTCTAATTTTATTAAAAATTTAGGTAGAGATATAAACATAAGACTTTCAACTACTCAATCATCAAAGTTATCTCAACGTGGCCCTATTATGGATGAGTTTTCTAATATGATGTTTCCTAAGTTTGATACTAGTGTTAAACTTGATTGGAGAGGTGCAATAATAAAAGGATATGATAATCAAGGAGCTAAACTTACAGGTTATTCTAATAATATTGAAAGCTCTGCTGTTACATCTTTTCAAAAATTTACTGGAGCTATTTATGGTGAAGGTGGTGTTCTTGGTAACAGTAGTATAGAAGCACAAACTGATGCTCTTAAAATTGTTAGAGGAGCTAAAGGAAAATTTTCTCAAGAGTCACAAGATTTAGCAATAAGAATAAAAGATTTTTTAGGTAGTTTTAAAACTTACTATAATCAAGTAGGTATAAAAGAAGCAGAAGTTATTGCTAATTACTTTCCTAGAAAAATTAATTTTAATGCAGTTAATAATAGTGTTAAATCTAAAAAAGCTTTTATGAATGACATGGCAAAAGTTTTTCAAAATTTAACAAAGAATGCAAGTAAAGATAATCCTATTAAATTTGGATTAAAAACAGATGGTACTGATGATGTTGTTTTTAGTAAACTATCTAAAGAACAAGCTTTAAATAGAGCAGAAAATTATTTTAAAGCACAAGCTAGTAATTTAGAAAAAAGTATTATTAGTTCAGCAGATGATGTAGGTTCTCAGAAAATAATATTACCGCTTAGTGAACACATTAATAAAGAAAGAGTACTTCAAGGTTCTTATGATGATGTAGAAAAAGTAATAGAAAAATGGTTGGTTAATGATATAGGTTCTGTACTAAGTGACTTAGCTCGTACAAGTGTTAAGTCTGTAGAATTTGCTAGAAAGTTTGGACCTGATGCACAGTTATTAAAAGGATATTTCACAAGATTAGATGAACAATACTTAAAACAAGGTGGAGTTAAAAAATTAAGTGACCTTGATGAAAGTCTTAAAGTAAAATTACAAAGTGATAAAGAAGCTATTATTAACAGTACTAACTCATTGTTTGGAAGATTTGGAGCAACTGGTGACCCAATATCAAGAAACTTTATAGCTACTCTTTCTACGTTAGCTAACTTAACTATGATGGAGAAAGTTACAATAGCTAACCTTGGTGATTTAGTACAACCATTTCAAAATAGTAGGCACTTTGGTTCTTGGATACAAGGTATAGCAAGAACTAGTGGAAGAACTAGTAAAGAAAAAGGTGGAGCAGAAGCACTAGAGTTATATCATGGACAGGTAGCACGACAACTTTTAAAAGATGTGTACATTGGAGGAGAAGGTGCAGAGTTAGGTGGTCAAGCATCAGCTAGGTATATTGATTTAATTGGTGCCAGTAATGAAAAATTTTTTAAACTAATAGGTTTAGAAGGCATAACTAATTTATCTAGACGCTATGCTTTTAATGTAGGAATAGTAGATGGACATAAAACTGCTAGAGCTATTGCTTTAAAAGTAGAAGCAAGTGGTGCAAAATCTATTAAAGATTTAAAAAATATAGATAAAATAACAGTAGAAGATTTAAATCATTTAAGTACTTTAGGTATTAATAATTTTGATGACATACTTTTATTAGGTTCTATTAAAAATTTAGATGATGCGTTAGCTAATAATACTACTAAATCTATTCTAACTAAGATTGGTTTAAAAACTGCAGATAGAGATGCAATCATTCCTACAGTAGGAAATAGATTACTTTTTACACAGAGTAGAAACCCTTGGGTAAGAAGTATAGGACAGTTTAGTTCTTGGGCTATGGCTAAGTCAGCACAAACAAATGCTTTAATAGCTAAAGCAGAAAGTGGTGAACAAGCACAGTTGTTTAGAATGACAGGGGCATTGGCAGTTTATGGAGCTATTTATAATCTTAGAGAGTTTGCAAAGTATGGAGAAATAAAAACAACTGTAGATAATGACCCAGCTATTTGGGCGGCACACTCTATGAATCTTTCAGGTAACTTGGGTTGGTTACCTACTTTTGCACTTAGTAAATTAGTTGGTGCAGGTAGTCAAGATATATTAGATTTTTTTCCTGCTACTAATATTGTTAAAAATATAGGTAATACTTTTAAAGGTTTAGGTGGAACTTTTGCAGGTACTCCAGGTGCTTATGATAGTATGATGAGAAGTTTTTATAAAACTCTTCTTTTACCTACTATTAGAGCAGGCTTAAGTAGATTAGGGATACCAGGATTAGTATATAAAGAAGACCCTAACTTTAAAGAAGATATTAAACAAGGTAATGAGTCAACAAGAATGTTTAATCAAGGTGGGTATGTTAAAGAACTTACAAGAAGATTACAACAAAGGAATAATTAATATGGGAATGTCAAGTAAAAAAACACTAGCAGAATTTGGAATGCTATCATCATCAGTACCTACTAATAGACGTAGAAGAATGGATGAGTTTATGAAAGTGGGAAACAAAATGTATGGTACTGTTAATACTGCTAACGATTCTATTACTAACTATGGTGGTAATACTTACTCTAGAAGAAGTCCTTTAGATACACAAGAATATTTTGGTAGTATTAAAGCTAACAAAGGAGCTAACATAGATGCTGAAAAGTTTAAAGAAAATATTCGACAAGCAGAAGGACTACGACTTGAGCCTTATAAAGATACAAAGGGTTATGACACAGTAGGTTATGGTCATCTATTAGTTGACGGTAGGACTGGTAATATTTCTGTTGATAGAATAGATAAAGAAGATGCAGAAAAATTACTACAAGAAGATATACAAGTAAGATTAAAAGAAGTTAATGCTCTTCTTCCTGACTTTAAAAATTTTCCTGATGATGCACAAGAAGCTATCTTTAGTGAGTACTATAGAGGTTCAATAGGTCAGAGTGATGTTACTCGTGCTCTTATAAATAAACGTAGATACAAAGACGCAGCTAAAGAATTTTTAAACAACGATGAATATAAAGAAGCTAAAAAAAATGGCAAGCTAGGTGGTATAACTAAAAGATTTGAAGCTGTGTCTGAAGCCTTAATGAAAATGGCTGAAGAAAAAAAAGAAGAAGTTAACTTACCAATAAGAAAACCTAGTAAAGAAGAAATAGCTAGACTTGGTTTTAGTACAGGTGGCGATGTTAAAAATGATAAGGCTAAAGACCCCGCTCAAATTGCACGTGGACCTGAGGTCAGTGGTATTCCACGTTACTTTGGTAAGGGCGAACACAAAGTTCAACTAGCTTACATTACTGACCCTGAAGCAGAGTTATTAAAAAAATTAGATTTACACGACAGTAACCCACCACATACTGGACCAAGTATTAAAAACATTCCTAACTACAATGATTTTGGTGATGATGGTGAAGGTGGTACTACTGGTGGTGGTGGTGGTGACAGCCGTGAAGGCGGAGTTGGCGGCGATGGCGGTGGCTCAGGTGGTGGTAATACTCCTAATGATAGACCTAATATGGCTGATATAGCTGGGCCAACTAATACTCCTACTGGTGGTGGTGGTGGTGGTACTACATCAAGTACTTCTCCTACTAAAAAAAAGAAAACTAATTTATATGGTACTTATTTTAATACATTTAAAAGTACAGATTTTTTAAAGGACCCTATTAAGTCTGCATTTACTGCATATAATCAAGGTATTGTATCAGGTACAAATCTTAATGCGTATGGACAAATAGGTGGTGTATTTGGCGATGCTTCTTTAGGACTTCAAAATACTTTATCTGCTGCAAATGTACAAGATTTAAATTTTTCAGGAACTGAGACAGATGTAGTAGGTAATGTTGGTACTTTCCAAAATGGTTATGATATAAATGCAAATTATAATTTTGGGAATGATACTGGTGCATTTAGTGTAGGCAAAGAGATTAGTCTTCTTGGTAAAGATTTTACACTTACAGGTTCAATTAATACTGATGGAGATTTTACCCCATCGATTACTTATAACTATAAAAAGGGTGGATTACTTACTAAAAGAAAATAAAATAATACTCATGTGTGGGGCAGGAGTTTTATAAATTAACAAAGGAGAACTATATGGAAAAACTAAATTGGATTAAAGATAAAGTAATGTCTATGCCTAAGCATAAGCAAATAGCTTTAGCTATATGTGTAGTGGCAGTCATTGCTGTTATACTTAAGTAGGTAATCATTATGGGTATACCATTTGAAATGATTACTATGCTCGGCTCTACCGTACTTGGTGGAGTCATGAGTATATGGTCACAAAAAATAAAGGCTAAAGAATCAGAACAAAAACTTCTTATAGAAAGAAATGCTGTTCAACAAGAAGGTTTTAAAGCGGCGAGAGAATATGAGAACACAGGCTTTCAATGGACAAGACGTATCATTGCATTGACTACAATCTTTTCTGTCATTGTGTTACCTAAACTCATTCCTATATTTGCACCAGAAGTACAGATAATAGTAGGATACCTTGAGTTTAAACCTGGATTTTTATTCTTGGAAGGTAAAGAGATAATGAAATGGGTGCCGATGGCAGCCCCTGGAATTGTAATCACACCTCTTGATACTAATTTAGTGGCAGCAATTACTGGTCTATACTTTGGTGGAAGTTTAGTTAAGAAGTAGTAGTAGGAATATATTCCTTACATTCAAAGTTAGTGCTTTCAAGCTTATAAGTTTTCCCTTCATATATAAAGGAAGTAAACTTTTGAGACAGACTATCATTTAAAAATGAATAGTTTTTATTTAAAAAATAATTACAACTTAATTCATCAGAAAAAAAACTTCCTAAGAAAACTGTATGTATAGGAATACTTAAGTTTATAAACATAGCAGTCACTACAATATACCACATATTATTATGCTCCTGTCCACTCTTTAATATCGTTGTCAGTATAAATATATTTATCTGTCACATCTATTGCTGAACTCTCAGCAAACTGTGGATATATAAAAGCAACTGCAGTACCCTCACCTACATCTATTTCAACAGGTGAGTAACCTGCTCCTGTCTCTAAGCTCCAGACATGAGACATAGTTTCACTATTCAAATCATATACCTCTCCTCTTATTTTATAACCATCATCTTTGGGTAAAAAGATAATAGGAAACGCACCATTAGCATAATCTTTTATATCAAAAGATTGTTTGGTTTCATGTGTGCCTATAAAGGTAGAGTCTTCTATAATAGAATGAAGTCTCTTACCTTTTTTTAATGTTCCGTATACAAATGTTTTCATAGTTAATGTATAGAAGTTATATACTTTTGTATCCAATGTTCTATCTCAGTAAACTTTATCTTAAGTTCCTTAACGAGTTGAATATAAAATTGTTTTTCTTCCTCACTCCTTTTAAATGTTTCAGTCATTATGTCTGCCTTCTTTTCAGGAAGAGCCGACACTTCTGATATCAGCTCTCCTTTGTTATTAACTAGCACACTATAGCTAGCAATAACTCCTTCTTTTATAGTTTTCTTTTTCATATTAAGTTACTTCCTGTGTGGTGTCTACCAACTCACACACTCCACCAGTACATGCAAGTTCTTGAGAGCCTGTTGTATTGTCTTCGGATTCATAGTTACTTAGTAAAGAAAAGTCTATAGTCTTAGGCATCTTCTTTTTCCATTCAAGATATTCTTCTCTTGTTATATCTTGATAGGGAGCTTGCTTGTATATGTGGTCAGTATAAGGAAGGAAACTAATTCCAGATACCTCATTGAAATGTTTATACACCCATGCTCCAACTTCTAGCCACTCATGTTCCTTAACACTAATGGTTACAGAAGGCTTATGTTCGCACCACTCTCGTTGATATGTCAACCACAATTCTAATTGTTCTATAGCTGTTTTATCTTTACGAGTTATCGAACCTTTTGGTGACTCAGTAGGAAAAGAAAACACCATAACTGAATCAGGTTTAGTTACATCAGGTTCATGTGGTACACCCTTATCAATCATTAACTGAGTTAAGGGGTCTTTCTTATCACATCTTACAGTACGAATGTAATAAGGGCTGTGTCTAGTATGTATACCAGAAGCACTATCAACCAACTGACTTACTGTACCACTAGGTTTTACACAAGTGATTGCAGTTGATTGTGGTATCTTAAGTTTCTTAGACAACTCTTTATTAGTATCAATAGCACACTGTCTAAGACTAGTTAGGAAACCTTTCTTAGGATTGTTAGTTACTGTTGAATCCATAATACCAGTAAGAGATACACCAAGTAATCTTTCTTCTTCAGTGTTCGACTTCCATATCTTTCTTATATACTTAAAGTCTGTAAGAGTTGATTGGAATGTTCCAAGTGTTGTAGCTAACCTGACTTTCTTTGCTAATTCTTTTTCGCTATCAGTAGCACGAATTACAACCTCAGTTAAGTTACAGAACTGATAAGGTCTAAGAATAATTTCTGAACAAGGATTAGTACCGAAGTCATGTTCAATATCACGGCGACCATTCTCTGCAGATTTTTCTTTAGCCGCTTGTCTATTAAAGATACCTCGCTCACCTGACTTACTATCATACAATGATTTCCATTCTGTCATGAACAACGCCATGTCAGGGGTACGAGTATAACAAGCTGAGTTATTTGATAGTGCTCTCTGAGGTTCGTTCATCCACCAAGAACCACTCTTAGCATTTCTCATTCTGTCATCTTGAATATTGCTTAAAGATATTAAAGCACTTCGTCTGACACCACCTACAACAACAACCTCTCCAACTTTACAAACTAAATCATGACACTCAAGTGCGTCAAGTTTTCTACCTGCCGCAGTTTTAAATATTGTGATTGCAAAGTCAAACAAATCTACTAGAGGTTGAGGCCCACTAGCACGACCACCAAAAGTTTTTAGTCTAGCTCCTGCAGGTCTGATTCTTGTTACATCTATCTTAGGAATTTGTCCACCATATAACATGGCAATCAATTCTCTAAATGCTTTAGCCCAACCAGCCTTACTATCCTGTACTACAATAATAGTATCAGTACTTTCAAACTCTTCTGAAATTGTAGGAAGCTGTTCAACATAATCTCTCTCAACCGAAAAGCCTACACCTGTACCACACAATAGTATATACATTACTTCATCAAAACTTCTTACATCATTGATAGGAATATAACTACAGTTATACCCTGCAGTATGGTCTCTCTTAAGTGCGTTACCTGCAGTCATGAGTGCTCTCATAGACGGCATGATATTTAAACTTAAGACAGCATCTTCAAGTTCGGTGCGTAAATCTTTAGGTAAATTATATTTATTGTTTTCTTTTAAATGTTCCTGCATAAAGTCAAAGTATCTTGTGACTGTTTCTCCCCAAGACTCTCTGCGTTTATGTTCTTCAACAAACCTAGCATACCTAGAGGCATGAATAAATTGTTGATAGGTAGTTGGTAATTGGTTACTTAACATTGTTGTTTCCTTTCTCTGCTAGTTCTCCAGCGATAGCACTATAACCGACCATGTCAAGGTAATCGTCTGGGTTATGTGAGCCTACTTTAGTTCTTGCTATTTTTAATAATGTCATCATTAAGGCAACATCAAGACCATTCAAAGGCATGTCAAGATAAGCTGACCACATCTTGGCTATGTTATCATGATTAATCTGTTTGTTTCCATGGGTTTTTTCTCTATCAGTAGAGACAAGCTCTTTAGCTTTTTCTATTAGTTGTTTAGTGTAGACTTGGGTCTTCATTTGGTTCTTCCTTTTCATTTTTTAGTGATTTAATTAGTTGATACTCCATTTCTCTAGCCCCTATATAGTAAACTAACTCAGGGTTTTGAGTCACTAACCACTTGATACCATAGGATAATGTATCTACATTAGGGTCATCAGTATAGTTTATCATTTGTAAACCGACATCACCTTCATCAGGTGTATTAGGTGTTAGTATGATGTATGCGTTGTCTTTACTTATCTTCATTATGTCATCCAATCTAAAGGTATTTCTTTTTCAGACCATAAAAAATTGTTAGCTTCACACCAATTTATATAGCTTGTCTTAGAACCCTTTCTTATTTTATTGTTTGCATTCATAAAACAAAAACGAATATCATAGTCTGTTTGTTCTTGTATCCATAAATGTTTCTTTCTATCTTCTAATTTTAAAACACCTTTTAATTCTACAAAGATATCTGTCTTAGGAAAATATAAATCAGGAAGATAAGTTCTATTAATAGCAGGTTGTGTAAACTTAACTATATATTCTTCGTACTTATATTTTATTTTTTTCTTTTGAAGACCAGTGACAACAGTCTTCTCAAACTTAGAGCGATACTTAGTCATCTTTATCCTCTCTACTTAAAGCCCTTGCACTAGGTAAGGCACTCTTACTCATTTCTTTTAAAGTCCAATGAGGATTTAATTTTAATCTTTTCATTACCCATTTAAATGACCAAGCACTTTGATAGATTTGAAAGTTGTGCATATAGTGAGTTTGCTTAGGCATCAACTGAATAATATTATTGATATTAATTTTGTCTTGTTCTTCTTCTGGAAGTAAAGACTTTAACCAATCAACTAATATTTCTTTAGCCTTGCGTCTTAGTTTTTTTATTTTTTTTCTATTCATTTATAGTTATCTCCTCTACTCTAGGTGTGTTCGCTACCTTTGTCATGTAGACAGTAGCATTAGAGTACTTGAAAACTCGAAGTCCTTTACCTTCATTAGTATCACTATGACAATGAAACTTATGAGAACAATATACGCAACCAACAGGAAGTTTATAGTTGCCTGTCTTGTCATGTGGAATAGGTTGATAACATTTCTCAGGTGGTTCTTCACTTTTTATTTTCTCCTTTAAAGATTTAATTAATTCTGCTGCATTAGGTTTCATTAGTTCATCAGGTCTAAACAATGCTATCTCTCCTGATGATTTATCGACAGCAAACAAGCCACCATTAGTAGTACCTTCATTATGTTCATAGCCAGCCAACTGTGCTACATATCCAAAAGGGTCACTCTCATATAGACTCCCAGTCTTAAACTTTTTAAAAGACATAGGTGACGCTGACTTAACATCGACTACTTCACCATCTATCTTACAGTCCATGTGTCCTGTCACATCTTCAACAACTATTTTTTTCTGTTGGTCTGTAACTATGTGTCCAGATACTTCAACAAGAAACAATAGTAAATGTTCTAACAGGTGTCCATATAAAAACTTTAGTTGTGTTGAAGGGTCATGTACTTCTTTCTTTGCTTCACTACGATTGTCATACCATAGCTGACGAGCTGGTCTACCTATGATAGACATTCTTAATCCCTTACCTGAACTCTTATAAGGCTCAAGCCAATCAAGTAAAGCTAACTTAGTATTGTTTAAGAACTTATCTATCTGTTCTTCTTTAACATCAGGTTTAATTCCTGATGAGATACCTGTCAGTACATTGTTAATGTCTTCAACTAATGTATCTAAAGTCTTAGTGTGTTTCTTTCCAGTTGTTACCACTTTTATATTCTCCATTTAAAGGGCATCGAATATTTAATTCAATACCTGCGTTTACGATTGAGTTAACTGCGAGTTTACCAAAGTCATCTGCGTGTGCTTCGAGAACCTCATACTGAAATTCATCGTGAACATTTGCAACTGGTCTAGCCTCTAATTTATTTTGTCTTACATAATCATCTAACAAGATGAGTGCTTTCTTCATTACGATAGAACCACCACCTTGTATTAAGGTGTTGACGGCTGAGTGTCTGTTTCTAATGATGAGTCTTCTACCGTCAATTCCTCTGAGCCAACCCTTACCAGTAGCTTTTCCCACTCGTTGTCTAAAGCTTGCAAGGGCTGGAGTACCTCTGAGAAATCTTTCTTTAATCTTTTTCCCATCGCTTCTATTCCCGCCGACGATAGTTCCGAGTTTTTCGTCACCTGCCCCATATATGAAGGCATAGATGAAAGTTTTTGCCTGGTCTCTTGTGTCAAGACCTGCAAGATTTTGATTTGTAGTGTGTATATCTCCATTAATGATAGCATCTATATATTCCTTATCGTTCATGTAGTGAGAAAGTATTCTTAATTCTAAACCACTTGCATCTACTCCCACTAGTTTGTATCCGCTTGGTACTACCCATAGTCCTCTGCATTCTGTTCCGTAGGGAGAATACACCGCAGGAACTTGAGCCATGTTGGGCGACATGTGGCTCATTCTACCAGTAATAGCACCATTTGTTATTACTCTTCCGTGTACTCTCCCATCTTCTGCTACTGCCTCAACCCAAGAACTAACTTGAGCTATTCTTTTTTGCAGTAAAAGAAAATCTTTTATTAGTTCTGCTTCGGGTATACCTTCAACACCTTCCAGAACTTTTTCATCTACAATGATATGACCTTTGTCTGTAAACTTTGTAGGTATCCAACCAAAGTATTGTAGATATCTACCTATCTGTTGTCTGCTTCCTAGATTAAACTCTTTCATTTCTATGAGAGAAAATTCTCCCATAACATTTACCCACCCCTGTCCCAGACTAGTTAGTCCAACCGTACTTAGTGTACCATCTTTACGACGGCGAGGTTTAACTTCTTTAACAAAGGTAGGTAAGGGTACAAATCTTTCCTTAACTTTTATTTCTATTTCGTTTATCTTCTCTCTTAATTTACCAAGAAGAAGATGAGCGTTACCCATGTCAAAAAGAAAACCATTTCTTTCTTGTTGTGTAATTATTCTAGAGACATCATGCTCTAGTCTAATTGCTTCCTTAGAAAAGTCAGGATACTTTCTTATTAAATAAGTTAATACTTTCTCCGTGACTTCAACATCTCTGATACAGTAAGTTAGCATCTCATCAGAGTACTGAGAAAAATCTTTGAAGTCTAACTTGTCAAACCTCAGAGCATCTCCCCATGATTTAAGAGAGTGTCCACCCTCTCGTACAGGATTGAATAATCGAGACAGTACTAATGTATCAATCACCTTACCCTGTTGGTGTAGGTCAATGGCTAACACTTTGTTTATAACTGGTGCATCAAAACCAATTATGTTATGACCTACAAATTCATCATAGCTACTGACTAAAGTTTTAAAGTCTTCTAACTTATCCTCAGTAAAAGTAAATATCTCTTTACTTTTGGTATCCTTACCTACAATAAGATATATCTTATCGGGTAACATACCCCCAGTTATCATCGGAGTCTCTATATCTAAGAGCAATCTTTTTTTCATTGTTGTCGCCTCGTTTAAAGTTCATCTAGTTCGTTACCATTGGGCTTCTCTGTTTCAGTAAGCCTACCAGTATCCTTATCATAATATAAGTAAGTGGCTGGGCCAGTCATACCTACAAATCTATTCTTAAGTACACGAACACAGGTTGTATTCCTAATGTGTACATCATCATGCTGTGCATCTCTCTCTAATCCAATCACCATATCAGATAGCTGACCGATAGAAGCTGAGCCTCTAAGTTGTGATAGAGATGTCGCCGCACCTTCCTCATGTCCTTTGCCATCTGGTCTTCTTAGATGTGAGACAATGAGTAATGATATGTCTGTCTCTTCTACTAAGACTCTTAACTTAGTCATGATTTCATCGAGAGCTTTTCTCTCGTCACCGTACTCTTGAGAAGACACAATCATACTGACATGGTCAAGTACAATGTACTTACAGTCTAAAGCCTTAGCCATATACCTAACTCGTGATACAATATTGTCTACTGAATTAGAACCAAAGTGTTTGTAGAAATAAAATCTACCTGACCCAATGGTCTTATCAAAGTATTCTTTCTTCTCTTCTGCACCTATATGTATATCAGGTCTACGAAGAGGAAGGTTAGCTTCAACACTCATGATATCTAATGCTGTAATCTTAGGACTTTCCTCAAGCATAATCATACCAATCATTGAGTCTGTATTCTTGTACAGATTGTATACTAATTCTTTTATGACAGCAGTCTTACCAAGTCCTGTACCTGCAGTAATAGTTACAAGCTCACCACTACGGATACCATAGGTCATTTCGTCTAGACCTTTCCAACCATAGCTAACTGTTGACCTTACGACAGGGGCAAGGACATCATCTAGTAAAGACTCACCTTTAATGATGCCGTCAGGGGCATAAACAGGTGCATTCCACCACGATTTGACATACTCTTGATACTTATTAGCCTTTAGTAAATCATTCGCATCCTTGTAGCCCTCAGGCAGTTTTAATATCTTAGCTTTTGATGGTGCAAATAGCTCGGCTACCTTTTGACTAGCCTCTCTACCGACCTCATCATTATCAAAGTTGATAACAATATTATCAAAGCCTTCAAGCCAATCATAACTCTTCTTGATATCTTTGACAGCCGAAGCTACACCATTCTTAATACTAACTACTGCATACTTACTACCTAGTAGTTGGTATACAGACATAGCATCAACCTCACCCTCTGTAATAGTAACATACTTACCACCACTAAAGAGATGTTGTCCGAATAAACCTGACTCGGAAGTTGAACCTGTTATAGAAAATTGTTTGTTCTTTGTATACCTAGTCTTAGTAGCTATCATTGAACCCTTAGTGTCATAGTAAGGATAGATGTGTTTATCTATTTGTCCTGTGCTATTAGTAACTATCTTAACACCATACTTCTTAGCAGTATCTTCTGCTATTGCTCGGTCTTTGATAGCACCAAATGTACCAATATTCTCTATGACTATTGGTCTAGTCTGTACTGCTTGTATTCCCATTGTGTCGCCCTCATTGTTATTTAATTCTTCTCCATCAAAATCAGATGGTGCTTTGAAGTAAGTCTTGCAAGAGAAACAATATGAACTTCCGTTCTCATTGACACATCTTGCATCACTACTTCCACAAGCACCACATGATAAGTGGAACTCTACAAAGCCTTTATCGTTTGTATTGTCCATTGTTGTTGCCCCCTGTATAGATTAAAATTCATCTACACTATCGGTTGCAACAAACCCATCGACCTTATCGAACTCTTCTCCGTAAGGAACTAAGTTGATAACTTGTACTGCTTGTAGGTCAAGTCCAACGCCAGATTTACCTGCGTAGTTCCAGTCATATTCTTTGAACATAACCTTCACATCTGAACCATTACCTACCAATACATCGATTGGATTTTTAGATGAGTCTACCAACTTAGGTGATGGATTGTCTGTACCATCAGCACGACTGACTCTTCTCTTGAACTTAACTACCTTGCCTCGTTCATCTTCTTTAACAGTTATCCCCTTTGCTGAAAATTGTTCAGCAGTATCGTCATCAATCGCTAAATCGATTTGATAAACAGGGTCAAAAGTTGTGTTGGGTCTAGTGATAGATGCCCAATATGCCTTGCCTTGAATTGTAGCCATAGTTTTATTCTCCTTCTAATGTTATTTATTAATGAATGCATTATAACATCAACAGTTATTATTGTCAACAGTATAATACTTTTTTATTTATCAACAGGATATAGCTAACCCTATTTATAAATTCTTTAATAGTTATTATTATAATTATTATAATAACAACTAAATATCTTTAATACTCTATGTAATCTATATAGATATTATAACATATCTATTTTTTATTGTCAAGTTTTTTTTTATTTTCTCTTTCTTTTTTTTGTCTAATAGATTCTTGTAAAGAAAGTTTTTCTATCTTGTGAAACTCTTCCCAGTATTCATCAAAAGATTTATTGTCCACCAATGAACCATAGCTATCTTTTATTTTATTTTTTATCATCATTGTAATCTTCTAATCTTTCGCCCCTCTTTATCAACACCCAATAAGTTTGTACCTCATTGAACATTTTATTTAGAGTGCGTCGTTGTACATTGATACCTTTCTCTTTTAAAGTAGAAGATATATACTCACTCATAAAGTCTTGAAAATCTTTATGAAATAATCTTTTAGTATCCATTCTTTAATAGAATTCTTTATCAAAGATTTTTTTAATGGGCAACATAACACACTTAGAAGTATTGTTATCACCTACATTTTTAGTGAGCTTGTCTTTGTATTTATCTACAATTTTTTTTAAGATGTGTGTAGGAAAAACTAATGTACAAAATTCTCCCGACTCATCAAGCTCTAATCTTTGAAACCAATAGTCGGCTTCTGTTTTATCTATGCCACTAGGCTTACCTCTTGACTCGTATTCAACAGCTATGTTACCAGTTTTTTTCCACCAGTTTCTTTCTGTTTTAACTTCGATAGTTTTATCACCAAACATTTCCCTGACTTTATCTTCTCGTATCTGTCCGTACTTCAAGTCAATGTCGAACTTACTAAATCCTTTTGCAGGCATAGGTCTTCCCTTTCGTTATTAGAAATAATAACATTATAACATTTCTGTTTATAAAAGTCAAGTCATATTGTTATAAAGATTATCAATAAATTTTTCTTCATCTCTATCGTAATCTTTTATTACTTGTTCTATCCGATAGTGAGGTATGACTGTATCTTTTTTATACTCATCTATGATAGCTCGTAGTCTTTCTATTACTGTTATCTCACTCATTATATTATTCCTCCTAAATCTATATCTAGTCTATCAAGTATCTCTTTATCACTACATATAGTATAGTCATGTACTTCATCAGAGGGTAGTGGATTTTCAGTAAAGAAATCCAATAGCTCTTCTCTTATACTATCCATAGAAATTTTACCTAATCTAATTTGTTTAATGATATTCATTTCGTTATCTGAAAAATGTTTCTCGTATTCAAAAGCAATGTACTCTTGATACTGTTCGTATCTATTTTCAAGCCACTCATCATGTTCTAACATACTCATTACTTCACCTCTCTTTTGTTGTTGCCATCTAAGTTTATAAATAATTTATCAAAGACTACTAGTCCTTGCTCTCTTGTATACTCTTCTTCTTTGTATCTTCTATGCTCTCGGTTAGTCCACCTCAACCACTTGTCAAAGTTCCAATCATAATTTTGAGAAGAGTCATATACAAATTTTAAGTCTTGTACTATTGTCATCTATCGTTCCTCTCTGCTTGTAGTCTATCTTCTTCTTCAAAGAAAGCATCATCATAAATTTGAGGATTACCCTCATATATTTCAATGCCCTCGCTGATTGCAAACGATAACTCTTTATCAAAGACATGAGCTTGAGACTCTCCATATTTTTTTATGAAAAATTCTTTAGCTATCTCTGCTGTTGCACCCTCTAATAAATATTGAGAGTACTCTTGCATTTCCATTAACCAATTTTTTATTTTACTCATCTTGCTTCCTTTCTTTCTAGTTTATAAATTTCTACTGGAATTATAGGTGAGATAGGCAACACTTCCATAACTCTATACTCTACTTCCTTTGATTGACTATCTAATATTGCTGATGTCATAGCAATTAATCCCCAGCCCCATAGTATGCCTATGAAAAACATAGCGAACATGTATCGGTTCATATAGGTATCCCCTCAAAAATCTTTATCAAAAAGAAAACCAACCCTATTAAATTTTCTATACTTGTATCCATTATATTATCTCCACTCTTGTGTTCTCATAGTGAGGTTTATGTTTCCCACTATCAGTATATTTTTTTTCATTAGTCTCTACTCTTATCTTATTATCTTCTCGTCTGTAATAATTAATCGTAATAGTTTTTAGTAATTCATCATTCATATCTTGCCCTTTGTTAAAGTTATTATTGTTAAGGTAATATAGTTATAAGTCTATGAAAATAAACTATACCCTTTGCTTCATCATAGTCATAAGAATTTTTAGATAGTACCTCATCAGATACAGTTCCCATTCTTGCCCAGTTGGCATGACCATACTTTCGTTGACACCTTTTATCTATTACTTTAGTAGGCTCATCAACCTCAATACCCTCATAATAATATCGAGTTCCTCGTTTCTCAATCGTAGCTGTCATCATTATAACTTACCTCATTATAAATGTCAACCAAAGTTTCATCATTATATCCAGATAAACTTTCATCTACATTTTTATCAAGTATAACATAGTCATCAAAAATGTCAAGTTGTTTTTTATTTTTATTTGGTTTCATATTATCCTACCTTTGTTTTAGTTTTAGTTTCATTACATATATCATGCAACCATATTCCAACACCTATTGGATTAGCTTCACACAATTCTATTGTCTCATCAACAGTCAGTCCGATAAGATGTTTATCTTGTATCTCATTACCCTTATCATACATATCCATGTGAAAAGATATATCATCATCATAATAACTATCATCACTATAAAGATAATCTTGTCGTCTATATCTACCATAGTTAGATACATTCCCATAGTTATCATAGTCAGCTAACCAATCAGATTTTTTATTGACAACCTTTGTACCTTTGTCAATGTCATAATCAAAGCCAACACCTCGACTAATTGAATAGGTATTAGATACCCAACCAATAGACTTAACATCTTTACCCTCATCTTGATTGATGATAGTAAATTCTTGTGTTTTACTATCAAGAAACAATAACTTGTCCGAGCCTATCAAATCCTCAAGTGATTCAACCCACTCGGCATTGTATAATAGATTAGGATTGTTTTCAAGTTGGGGTCTGATAACCCACTTGATAAACTGATGAGTATCAGATTTATCCTTATCAATTATTGGTGTTGGCAATCTTGCTCCATTGTGCATGACAAATAAATCTCTGTCACTACCATTAACACCCTTTGTTAAGACTTTGAATGGGTGTGATAAACTTCTCTTAGTATCACCAACAGTAGTAAATCTGAAATGCAACCCCATACTTATATTAAGATGACTATACTTTGACCACATCTTTCTGATGTCATCAAAAGTTTTAGGTACAATCTTATGAGTATGTATCTTGCCTTTGTTGTAAAACATAATTCCAAATCCATTAGAATTATTCTCATAAGCACACTCCATTAAATCTAAATCGAGTTTACTTGGATTCTTAGTCTGTATAATTAAACACATATTTTTATTCCTTCCTTTGTTATATTAAAGTTAAAGTTTTATTGATTGCTAACACTCTCAAATTGTTGTGATACACTTCTGTTAGGATTGCCTACAACATATCCGTTAGTAATTAACCATGCCCAAAATGTAGGATAGTTAGCTCTTACATTTGGCTTACTTACATATCTCATAAAGTCTTTATAAGATACACTATTCATAGAGGATTGTTTTAAAAAGTGAACCAATGCGTCAGTAAATTCTAACACCCTCATTACTCCATTCTCACTCACATTACTTCTAAAAATTCTTAGCTCGACTGTATTTTTATTACTTGTATTAACGGCTTGGTATCTGTCACTATCTCGTTCCGTTCCGTCTAACAAATTTTTCTCATAACTTTCACACCATCTACCCATTGAACGACCAGAAATATCCTCAATAAATCTCTTATTCTTTTTAGCATTAACGAATACTAATAACTTCCCAATTTGTAATGGTGTCAATGCTCTTCTACTAATATGAAAATGAATACCTGCACACCCCGTATTCCAACCCTTAACATAAGTATTACCATCATCATCTAACCAATAATCACTATTGAATAGTTTATGCAACCTATCTTTTAAAAATTTAAAGGTGCTAGGTGCTGAGCAAATCTCAAAGCCACCACTACCCTCATCAAGTGAGCCATCTCTTTTACATTGGAACCAATCATTATTTTCAGCTAAGATTTCAGGAAAATTATCTTCCATGCTTCTTCTTGCCATGACTTCCCATTCAAACCCATACCAAGTATCTTTACTAGTTTCTAAGTCAGTATTTACATTCTCTTCATGTAAATGCTTAGGTGATATATTTTTTTCTACCCTTGTATTATATGAGGAACAGTATCTTTCATGCTCATATTGAAAATTATCCTCATCATCATCATGCTCATTATGCTCTGAACATTGATAACATTCCTGATTACCTGCATACTCATCTGAGCCACAAAATTCCTCACAACTTTCACAATAATAGTATTCATCTTGATACATATACTCAAAAAGCCAATCTTCAATAGCTTGAAATTTTGTTTGTATATGTCTAATTAAACTTATTTCAGCATTATAAATACTAGTATTGCCTCTCTCATTATCATTATTAAAATAATGAGGATATATTCTATTAAGGGAATAATTTTTGAGGTTTCTCATACTGTTTATGTTTTCCCAAAAACCCTCATCTCTAACATCAGAGTAGTCAATACTATCTTCTATATCATTGTCTCTTAAACTGTAAACTTTTAATAAGAGAGCCATCTTTTTCCGTTGCTCATAGTTAAATCTTTCCCATACACCAGATATTAATTGATGTCTATATTTAAACCTCGTATATATAGCGTCACCATGCACATCTACATTTTCTAAACTTCTAGTCATACTTTTATTCCTCTCATTTTATTTATTCATATAATTAGTAAACAGTGTACTGTCAAAGCTCTTATTGTCAAGATAAAACATATCCATAGCATCATTTATAAAATCTTGTAAATGAGCTTCCATAATATAATTACCCTTAACATCTTGTTTTAATTGCTTAAATCCATCTGCAAATTTTATATAATCTTTTCTAGTCATTATTATTCCCCTCTAAATTTTTTATTACTTCTTTTAATAGTTCTCTATTTTTTATTTGTCTACTCATTATATCATCATAACACCCATCTAATGGCATATTATTTAATATTGCAAGTAGCTTAGTCCAATTACTTATATTACTCATAGTATATTTCCCTCTAATTTAATAAAACTATATGCAATTCTTAATATCGCATACACACCTAGCAACCAACCCAAAAATGGATAGCCTACTATTACTAGTAACATACTACATATAAAACATAGTACAATTACTATTACATCAAATGCACTCTCCATATTAAAACCTCTCTCTGTCAGCTACAATCATATCAAAAAGCTCACCTTCTAAAGTTTCAACCCATACCAAGCCCTCAAAAGAATCATTAATCATTGTTTCATTATCGATTGCTTCTTGTATATCCGTATCTTCTAAAATTGCTCTCGCATTTGATAAATGGTCATGCAATTCTTTTATTTGTGTTATTATTTCTATATTTTTCATAGTTATTTTTCCTCTATTTTTAAAACCAGTTAGGTTGAATACTCTCAATTATTTTAAAAGTATAATGCGTATAATTATTATTAATATCATAATGTTTAACTTTCCAATATATGACACCTTCTTTATCTACTGTATATAACATATTTTTTTCCTCATTTAATTAATAAAATTAATCTCTTACATAAACCCACGACCATTTTAGGTACTTGGATTTTAGGTACAGCTTTCCTGCTGACCTCACCACCATTTTCTGGATTTATTGTGAAGGTTATGTTTCTTTATCTTCTTTTAACTTAACATATTAATTTTAATATGTCAATCTTTTTTTAAAATTTCTGACTACTTAATTCAAATCGGCACTTTTTAGTTTTACCACCAGAATATGAAAACCCTTTCAACCACGCTGAGGTAGACGGATATATACTATAAGTATCTCTAATTTCCATTTGTCTATCTACTATGCTATCGAGGTTTAATTTTCTAGTGGCAATTTTAATTCGTTCCTTTTTGCCTAGTCTGAAACCTTTATTTAGTTTGTTTTTCATAAAACAAATATAACATTCTGACTGAAAAAATAAATGAATAAATGAATTAATATTTTTTATTCAATTAAATCAATGACTTAAAATGTATATTATTTTTAGATTTTAGATAAGAATTGAAGTATTGGTTATTGGCTAAATAAGTTATTGATTTTAAAGGGTAATTTAGATAGTTGCCTTAGTTAGAACACAATGTTTAAAAGTCTTTATATATACAAAAAAATCCAGATTAAAAGTGTTGCATAAATACCACAAGTTATTGATTATGTTGTATAATAGCAACAGTTAATATATATATAAAGGTCATATAGTCTGACTTAAATAATGTAAACTA